>Ga0196970_1000756_pt1 | contig 31073 bp, 22 predicted proteins | sample S1v_513CmetaG_FD_148672 | JGI IMG/M metagenome (GOLD analysis project Ga0196970, IMG submission 148672) | Soil microbial communities from Anza Borrego desert, Southern California, United States - S1+v_5-13C | ecosystem: Environmental > Terrestrial > Soil > Desert | place: USA: California... | reverse complement strand
GACTACCCTGCAAAAGAAGTAAAGAGCGCTATGGGTGTGCCTGATGAGTACATGTTCCGCTTTTCCATACCTGTTCTAAGCGATGCTGCAGCCGCAGGCACGCCGTTCTTCGCTGCCTACATGACCGGGTCCGACCATGACCCCATAGTGATACCAGATGACGTTGGGTTTACGCCAAGCCATACCGATAAATACCAGCAAAGCGTTTCCTTTGCCGATTGGAGTCTGAGCCGCTTCCTTCGATATGCTTCCATGCAGAAGTGGTATAGCAATACGCTGTTCGTATTCATTGCCGACCACGGCTGCCTTATGGGCCACAACCGTTATGATGTAGCTTTTTCTCACCAGCACATTCCGTTGGTGATGTTCGCACCTGGATATACTGAGGCTAAGCGCTTCACTGATCTTGGTTTGCAAACTGATGTGCCGGCAACCGTAGCCAGTCTGGTGCTGAAGCAGCCATACCTCAACCTCACGCTGAGCACAAATCTGCTGACCTCACAAAAGCCTTACGCTATATTTTCGCGGGACAACCGGCTGGCGTGCATGAGTGATAGTCTGCTGTACATCTACCGCACCGGCAGTGAGGCACCGGGTCTTTACCGATATCGGAACGATGATCCTGCTAATTACTACACGACAGACAGCTCGGCTGCTCTACCCCTGCGCCAGGCAGCCTTTTCATGGCTCCAGACATCGCAGTGGCTAATAGAGCATAGCAAAGCGAGCGTGCGGAGCAGAGCAGTACAGTAGTAGAGTTGTCGGTTGTTTAGTAATCGTTTTTGTACTGATACAACTCTACAGGTCATGATCACCAATAATACTGATTAATAACCCAAAAGTACCACCCGCTCTACGGCTGTTTCCTTCGTCAACTCCACCTTCAGGAAATAGGTCCCAGCCAGGCGACTTACGTCCAGTACTCGCAGATCAGCACCTGTAAACTCCCTGCACAATGAGCCCATGCCGTTATAAATCCCCACACGCTTTATCTCGTCTCCAGCACTATGCTCTATGATTATCCTGTCCGTGGCTGGATTTGGGTATAAATTCAGGGTACCGCGGGTAGGATCATTTACATCTGTTCCTATTGGGTTGCAGTTGAAGTAATGATAGGTTACATTTTGCGAACATCCGCCCTGGTATACGCTATGCAGGTCTACCGTTATACCCAGCTGGTGGATGACAAAGGCAAGGCTGTCGCAGGTATCACATCCATATATCAGTTGCTGCTGGGGCATTATGCTCCAATGCTGACTTAAGGCGGATGCATTTACCTTTAGTCGCACAGTATCGCCTACACAGTTCAGCGGGTCAGCATTCAGGTGCAGGGCAGCAGAGCCCATTACTTCCACCACCCTGGTGAACGTATCAGTCAGACCAGAGGCAGCGTCACGTGCGACGAGTTGTATCGCCTGCAGTCCATAAACGGGCTCGTATAGAGTGGCAGTAACATGCTGGTCAGTGGAATAGAAAACATTGTCGACATACCACTCATAGGATGTAGCCCCTATGCTGGTATTGGTGAGCGCCACATCATTCCCATGACAAACCTTGTAACGGTCTGCATCGAAGGACGCCACTGGCTGCGCCCCAACAGCTATTGAAACGATAAACAAAAGAATTAGTAAAAGTACACGCATGGTTTCTCGTAAACAGTTTTGCCTGTTATACTCATAAGACTGCGGCCCCGATCACAATGGTTGTCAAGCGTGAGTAATATTACTGTACTGTGACGATTGGATTTGAATTGTGAACTCCCAAACAGCTAGCAAATAGCACCTATGAAAGAACTACCAATTGTACGGTTAATTGGAGTCGGCATTTCGCGGTTGAATTTTCTAGCCAGACGAATCTCAACTTTTCTTAGCTTGCCAATGTGGAAGAAACAATAACAGTCGGGCGGAAGTTCTCTGCCGTACTAGAGGGCAATTATTATAATCTATATCATGAGAAGCTACATATCGGTGGCCTGGGAAAGGAATACATTGAGATTGGTGAACTGTTCATGCCGGATAATGAGTTCCCAGCCTTCCTCCGGTTGCTGGAAAAGTGCAGAGAAGAGCTGAGGAAGTAGGATGGATCGGGTGGCTAGGAGTCCGTAGCTGGAAATTCTCAGAGAGTGGATTTAGAATTATTACTTTGGAGTTTATAACCACACACAGGTGCTGCAACAACTATTCTTGTCCTATCTGGCGTCCATCAAGAGGCATCCAGTTGCCACGGCAGTGATCGCCGCCACCTTTGCGGTAGTGATAATCTACACATGGTATGAAGGCAGGTTACTTCATGGTATTGGATACCTTGGTGCTGTAGTAGCGAGCGGTATCATTACCGACCTTGTAGTACGCATGCAGCCAATCATAAGTATCGGCTTTCCCGTAAAGAAGCCTGCAGGCCGGGAAGTGGCGGTGATCCTTATCTGCACCTTGCTGGGCGTAACGTTCTTACTTGTTCGCTTCTTCGGTGGCTGGGAAACAATGAATGGTATTATCAGGCTAATGTTTCTGCCTCTAATCCTCTTTACCTTCCCAATAGTTCTTGGAGCTATTTACCTTTTCGTTTACAAGTACAAACCCAGGGAACTCGGCATAAATCTTAACTACTGGTACCTACCGCTTATCCTGCACCTGCTGTGGGCCGCTGTAACGCTCGCGGTAGCACCAGACAAGTCGCACTGGCGGGAGGCATATGAAGAATATGGTCTGCTGAACTTCCTCTTCATGGGCATCGTCACTGCGGCCTTGTCGGAGGAGTTTCTGCGTATGCTGCTGCAGACCAGGATTGGTAAGCTGACGCACAACTTTGCTACAGGATTTGTGACGGCATCGGCTATATGGGCATTTATGCACGTCCCGGTTTACTTTAGAGACCATCCCAATCCAACCTTGTGGGAGGGATGTATCGGTGCGATTAGCATTATGCCCATAGGATTCTTCTGGGGGTACCTCACCTACAGAACCCGAAGCATGATTCCTGCTATACTGATGCATGGGTTTAATTTGTGGGGGTTGCAGAATATTTAGAGGAAAGATGTTCGGGCGCAGTATGATGGTAGGGGTAGGTCTATGCCCACACAACTGAAAGTCTGCAATGCGAAATTCACTTTGGGAATTTACACTTCCCTATCTTTATTCAAAATAACTTTCATGCATCGCCTGCCTTGTTTCTTCATTGTATTGTTACTACTAATCACTAGCCAGACAGCCGGTGGCAAGAGTAGTTACTTCTCTGCATTTGGTGTTACTATTGTGGTGGCGGATAGTGCTGCGGGGGCGAGAGCGGCAGGCACATCTGATGAACACACAGCCATGCTTACGCCTTTTGATCTGGCGATAAGGATGGATAAGGAAGGGACAACGGTGAATGACTACCTGAAGACCGCAGCCAGGAACGCAAGGAACTGGACCACGCTGCAGGAGGGGGAGTTGCGTACTGCCTTCTCAGGTATGGAGACTTACCTAAAGCAGCAGCAGATAAAACTGCGCCTGCCGGATACGGTGATGCTGATACGCACTACGGCCGGGGAAGAGTTTGGGGCTGAGGGATGGACGCGAGGCAACCGCATTATGATCAACGCTGCGGCAGGTGTCAGCGCACATCTGCTGGCACATGAGCTTTTTCATGTACTCAGCCGATATGATACTACGGTGCGGGATGCTGCCTATGCCGTGTTTGGTTTCAAGCCCTCTAATAACATTGCCTACAAAGAAGCCATACCCTTTGCTATCACCAATCCTGACGCGCCCTACCTGGCCCACTATGTGCGGCTGAATGTGGAGGGGCAGCAACGTGATGCCGCATTACTGCTGTACTCCAAGAGCGGGTATCAGTCGGGCAAGGGCTTGCAGGATTACGCTGCCCTCGGTTTGCTGGTGCTGGAGGGGGATGATACTGGCAAAAAGCCTTTACTTAAGAAGGGCAAACCGGTGATCTATGAACTAGACCAGGTTCCGGATTTGTTTAAAAAGATTGGCGGGAACACGCAATACATCCTGCACCCCGAGGAAATAGCTGCCGAGCATTTTGCTACGTTGCTTACTGGCAAGTCTTATCCGCAGCAGGAGTACCTGGATGGGATGCTCCGCGCACTGAAAGGATAGAGCAGGGTTCAAGCTAGTATAGAGCTAGTATTAAGCTAGTATAGAGTATGGGGAGCGCATCAATTGCGTATGCAGCATTTAATAATCTAACCACACACATAAGCAACTTCTTTGTTGGGTAACGGACCTCCCCCGCGCAGATCAACATCCAGTCAAGATCCAATCAACATTCAGTCAACATCCAATGGAGGTGCAGTCAGGCATTAGTGATCTCAGGATTTTCCTGAATTTAAAGCCAACGTGTGATCGACCCCAAAATCTGGTTTAGTTATGCATATATGTAGCACCCCTGACTCCCCCCTACAACATCTGCGACCGACCCCAATGTGCGGTGTCCCCACAGAGATTTCAGTCATTTTGTGAGGTTGCTTCGTTCCTCGCAATGACCGCGAGTATATAAAGACTGAACGACCTGAATGAAGGTTCGTTGTGAAAAGTCCAATAGCACTTCAAATGCCCGATTTCGCAGAAAGAATAAGTTCTTGAACGGTCCACCTTTACTATAGCTTAGCCAGCCTCAGGTTAAAGATCATCGTTCCGGACTTTAGGAGGATTTGCCTGCAAATCGTGCCTCGTAAATCCTCACTTGAGAAAAGAAAACTCCTTAACGATCTCACAAGAGCTTTGTCAGTGCAATCTCAGTGATGTCTCAGTGATGTCTCAGTGCAATCTCAGTATTATCTCAGTGAAGCCATCTCTCGTAGATCCTTTCGCAAACCTCCAAACTCGTAAATTCCACCCCAACTGTCAAGCCCGGGGACGGGTGGCGACGTATATTTGTAGTTCGGTGAAGCAAGGAGGGGGGAACTCTTAAATCGTACTTAGTAAATCTTCAATTATTCAGTTCTTTTTTTTGCGAGTTGTATTCTCACATTATCGTCAGTACCACAATAAATATTTGCATAAATAGAAACCTTCTATATCTTTGCGCTTCGAATTTCATAATAACTAAAAACTACAAACCATGCGTAACATAGCTATTCATACGGCGCTCGGTTTCTTCCAGGAGAAGAGATACCGGTAGTGGTTTGTCTGTAATATTCTTACACTGGCCCCGGTATCACACCGGGGCTATTTTTTTTCAATCCAGATAGGACGGTAGTAAGCACCAGGCTTCCGCGGAACTCAGAATGAAGGCTCCACAAAACCTGCATTGCACGATTGCGCCCTACCCTATCTATTAATACTAATTACTAGTGACTAATTACTAAATCGATGGACAATTTATTACAAAACATAAACAGATATCTATTCGACAGCGACTTCTACGACAGCGGGAATCTTTTCCTGATGTTTCATAACGAGCTGCCGCATAAAATAAGAATGTTCGGAGTGGATGGCGTAAGAGCATCAAAGACCATCCGGCAGGAATTTGCAGGAAAGATCAGACATATGCTGGAAAGTACGGGGATGAATGCTGGTTCCAGAAAAGAAGAGTTCGAGAACGGACACTTTGTGATGGAAGGGAAGCTGGTGATAGAGCTGGGCTACAACTGGTGCTACATCTTTTACTGCGCAGGATCTGACCGAGCGCTGCTTACTGATATGAAAAGAAAGCTGATAGGCATAAAGAGGAAGCCAAGACAGCAGCCGCTGGAGATGAACCTGATAGTAATGAAGAAGAACGGTCTGGAGCTGCAAAGGATGGAGGTGAAGAAGAGTCGCCTGGATGTGCGCCTGTTTTACAACGACGACTTCAGTCAAACGGACGAGATCATTCGCATGCGACTGAACACGAAAGGGGACAAAGGCATTGTGCTGCTGCACGGCATACCCGGCACCGGCAAGACCACCTATCTGCGATGGCTGGTGGGCAGGATAAAGAAGCGTGTGATGTTTGTGCCTCCTGATGTAGCAGCCAGGATATCGAACCCTGAACTCGTGCAACTGCTGGTGGACAACCCGAACAGTGTGCTGGTGATTGAAGACGCGGAGAACATTATCATGCAGCGGCAGGCGGGCGGCGACTCAGCCGTCTCTACCCTGCTGAACATCTCTGACGGTCTGCTGTCCGACTTTCTGAATGTGCAGGTGATCTGCACGTTTAACAGTGCCCTCTCAGCAGTGGATGAAGCCCTGCTGAGGAAAGGCAGACTGATAGCTCGCTATGAGTTTGGCCGGTTAACGGTAGAAAAAGCGAGGCGACTATCCCGGCACTTAGGTTTTGAGACAGTAATCTCCCGCCCTATGACCATAGCGGAGGTAGCGAACCAGCATGAGGTGGAAGCGGCAAAGCCTGCGAGGGGGTTGATAGGATTTAGAAGGGAGCTGGTGGAATAACAATGGACAGGTACCAGGGGCAACTTGGGTAGCCCCGACCCGAAGTTTCGGGACTAGCTCTAAAAATAGGAGGGGAGTTGAGCAGAGCGAGGCGCTATGCTCTGCCACCCCTAACAGAAGGTACAGGCATGCTGGGTGTCAGAGCAGTCACGAGGTAATGCGAGTAAGTGACCACCCACTTACTCTGCTTTACCTGATCCTTAAAAAGCCTGCTTTGTTTAAAACAGGGTTGGTGTACTCGAGTGAAGTGACCGCTCCTGAAGTTGAGCGGCGGAACCGGACTATCATCCTTTTGTTCCATATAAAAGTGTCGGGGCTGATGGGCTGGAACTCAAGCTTCCTTTCCGGAACATGAGCAAGCGCTACAATCAAGCCGTTCTCCCCGGGATGAACATTTAAGATGGAACCTATCTCCTTGCTTTCATACTGGCCGGCAAACTGTTTCAGATCTTCCTGGCTATAGGAGTAAGGCTTTGTGCGACGATACCGTGTTGTTTTCCCTTCCATGGATCTCAGCTCAAACTCATCAGGTGAAAGGAAGTTGATTTCGAATTTGTCCTGCGACATGAATTGAAGGCCACTTCCCCACCGACGGAAGCGGTCACTTGTGACTGGCACAAGTCCGGGACCACCAGCAATGCGGAAATAGCCGCGCTCCGCCACCAGGTTCAGAAAATCTCCGGTGTGATCATCGAGGTAAAGACCAGTCTTGTTGCTAACGTTCATATCCTCGGGGATTGCCGGTGGCGGACCATCTCCTTCCACTTCCTTCACACCTTCCAGCGGCAGAAACAGATTGGCAATGCGATACGAGAATCCCGTGGCGGATATTGGCTCTACATTGCAAAGCACCACGATGGAGAGGTTCTGCTGAGGGAACCGCCCAAGCCATGAGCTGTACCCTGCTGATCCACCGGAATGTGCCACCATTGGGATACCACCGCGGTAAGGGTCAACAAACAACCCGTGGGCATACACGAGCTCCCTGCCGCTGTTCAGTCTTGCCGGTTCATGCAGCTTTTCAGTAACGAACTTACCAAGCTTACCTGTGGCAAGTGCATTGTTCCAGGTAAGGAGATCGCTGGCTGTGCTAAGGATACCCCCTCCCCCACGGTTATTGTCCAGACGCATAGATATCCTGAAACCTGTGCCCTCTTTCTCGTACGCGAGCGCCCTATCTATCATAGAATCTCTCATGTTCACACTGTATAAGGTAGATTTCATTCCCAGCGGCTCAAACAATCGCTTATGAGCAAACTCACCAAAGCTCATACCACTAACACGCGCAACGATCTCCTTAGCCAGGACATAGCCACTGTTGGAGTAAGACCATTCTTCGCCTGGTACAAAGTTGAGTTCCTTTTGCTGGACTATCAGCTTCAGCACATCAGGATTGCCAGCAGCAAGGGACAGCAATCCTGTCCAGTCGCGTATACCACTGGTATGAGTCAGCAGATGATCTATAGTGACCTTATGGGTGGTTTGCTCCATTTCAGGGAAATACTTGCGGATGTCATCTGTGAGGGAGAGTTTACCATCTTTGGCAAGCAGCAGGACTGAAGCAGCAACAAACTGCTTGTGTGTGGACCCGATATCGAAGACTGAGTTATTGCTAAGCGGTATGTTGCGCTCCAGGTTTGCAAGCCCATAAGCGCGGCTGAAAATGACTTTTCCATTTTGCGAGACGGCGCACACACATCCGGGAGCGGTGGGTGTTGCCCAGCTGAAGATACTATCGATGGCTGCGGACTTGTCTTGTGCCGTGGCGGCGACACATATGAACAACATGGCAGCTACTGTCAGAAGCAGGAAAGTGTTGGGGACGGACTTATGATGTTCACTGGAGATATAAAGTTTCATTGTTTGGAATTTTAAAAGCGTATGATCAAATAAGATGGTTAGCATACCCGGAAAGGAAGCACTGGCTACAGGAAATCCGAATTCAGATCCTTCCGGTCAGTTCCACATGGTACCATGCAGCCCGAGAATGATGCCCATCCACATACCCACGATGCATCCGAGCACGGCGAGCACTACACCGAAGACCCTCTGCCAGCCACGCTGGTAGAACAGGCAGGTGACTACATGGAAACCTGCGCCACACATGGCACCCATCAACGGTGTGACGATCAGGGGACGGACTCTCCACATCTCACCCCATTCGGGTCGCGGATGGGGCACTCTGAAAATGAAGAACGAAATGACCGCCAGTCCGACGATGGTACCTATGATCATCCGGATGATCAGCTTTTCTGAAAAGATGGCGGGTGCTACCGCGTGGTTTTTCTGTGCCATTGTATTATAGTTTTAGAGTGTATCATTATTTGTAAAGCGCTTTGAACAACAAAGTGTAGATGTAAAAAAAATGTGTCGCTGAAGTGAGGTTCGGGAGGTGATTCAATAAATTCAATGGTTGTGCTTTATCGTTTATCATAGCTAGCTCACTTTGTGTTTCAAAGTAACTATATGTTTTTCATTTGTGCAAATGTATTTTTGCGCTGGTCACCGACTGTGACTGTGAGGGGAAACGATTCCCGAGCAAATCGTTATTATCTGGGGTGGAATGCCCCTTATCACCCTCCCAGCCAGGCATTAAAAAATATTAATAGGTATTCTCACAGATTATATTATTTTTGAATCCTATTAACCACCTGCTAAATCCTTAAGCTTGACTCCTTTTACCTTTACACCCCGGCAGCTGTCTGCATTTTCCGTATGCATGGACACTTTTATCATTTCATTGAAGAACGGCGAGATCGTCCATCACACACCGGATGATCCCGGTGCATTTCTCCGCTGGCTCGAAGAGCATAATGTAAGAAACATCTCAGCTGGTTCGTCTCTCCGCAATGCTGTTGCTGGCAAAGGCAAACAGGTGAAAGGTGTAGCTGCCGGCGAGTAACATCGCTTTTGCTTGCTTTTTTCCTGCTCCCCCTTTAGTGCTGCACCAATACTTTACGAATCGTGCGCTTATTGTTGGATTTGTCAACAACGTGGAGCATATAGAAGCCATTGGGCAAAATATTCACCGGAATATCGGCCATGTTTTTGGCAGCCCCTGACGCAACTACTTTACCAACCAGGTCTGACAGCCGGAACAGGTAGCTGCCAGAGTAGACAACATGAAGGACATCAGAGGCCGGCATTGGGTAAACACTTAGTCCGGCAGATACCTGCATTTCATCATCAATGCTATTTATGATGGGGTGAAAGTTGCCACATGGCACACCGTTCTTCACAGAGAAAACGAGGTTCTCAACTATATTACCGGAAGCGCCAGGTGATGGATCAGCACAATACATAAAGTTTACCCGTCCAAAGCCGGCTTTGAATACATAACTTTCGTCACAGGGCTCAAAGGTGTTTACCCGGCCATCACCATAGACATAACTTGGTAGATAGCCGTATTTATAGCTTTTCACACAACTGGAACTATCATCCGGATCGTAACTAATAAACCTTCCCGCATACCATTCTTCAGGCATTCGACTACCGATGTTAGGCGTGGCATATGCCGAAAACGTGATGGTGTCATGGCTGTATGTCCAGTAGGGCATAGGTGGCCCATAGTAATAATCTGAGGTGGTTCTTGTCATTATATAGGAGACCTGCGTCGGGCTTATTATGTTCTTTGTTTTGATGCTGTCAAGCCTGTAATAGGGGAGCTGACCATTGTAACCACTGAATTCGAAAACATCACCTACATTAAAGTCGAAGATCTCAACGGCCGTGGGATGATGATAGTCCACCAACTCAAAGGAGTTGAGGCTGCCGAAGCTCGTCTCTACCCTGTCTAGTAAAAAATCCTGATTATGCGTATATGCCTGCAGATGCGGTGGATGAAAAGGGAACATGTATAGTGAAAATGTACGTACCAGCCCATGATCTTTGCTAAATACTATCTGCTTATTATGAGCCATGTCCGACACGTTCACGCCTTGGGCGTCATAAGCAGTGAGCGTTATTGTTTTTATGGAATCCAGTACGCCCAGTACCGTCATTGTATCATCACCAACTATAGTAGCCTGATAATACCTGACGGATGTATCATTGTAAAAAATCCAGGAGGTGCCGACCACGGCAGACGTGTTGATAAACACAGTGTCTCCCCAATAGGTGTCAAACAGGTTCGTGCCGTCAGGCCGGACAGTAATTTGCTTTCCGAGCCAGCTTCCCCCATTAGTATCCAGGTAAACTGCAGGATAGAAAGGCGCATAAGGACCTCTGGGCGACCGGAAGGGATAAAGAACAACATCGTTACCCACCGTTACCGCAGAATCGATGCGCATTCCCTTTAGGAACTTGCCTGTATAATAGCGCTCTACACCAGTCTGAACGCATTGCCAGTTTTGGGAAAAGCCACCCACGGTAAAAAACAGTAGGCAACAGCAAATTAAAAGATTCTTCATCGCTGGTGTGTTTGGCAGATTAAGTTACAGAAAAATATGGTGGCCGTTTGTCATATTATAGTGGGAAATTAGCTGAAGCACGAAGCATACAGGCGCCTGCACTGATCCTCATTGGTGATAAAGATGTGGTGCATCCTGAAAAGGCTGTAGAATTGTACCGTCAACCAATACAGGGTTCCTTTAATTTTCCACCGCATTGTTGCTGATGTAAATCAGGTTATGAATGCATTATAGAAAAGATGATTTTGTTGTTGATTACTGTCACATGATCATTCCGGGGGCCGCGGCGACTACCCTGGTGAAATAACCACAGTGAAGGAGGGAATTCCCTCAGACTATCCAACAGTTACAATGATTGAGGCAATTTTGAATAATCATTAGCCAGTTTCGGTTCCTATTATCAGCTTTGTCCAACTTGACCAGCAGGTAGCAAGATATGATATCTGCTTCGTCCTTTAATAGGAACCAGGACTGATCGGAATAGAGCGCCCTTTTAAGCCCGCTGATAAAAAGGGGTGCCTCACTTAAGGAACTACTTCTATGTCGAAATGACCTTTTGTAAATACTTCCTTCTTTGAATTAGATAGCGCATAATAAAGTCGGTAGCATCCAGGCTCAAACCTATCCATCCCGCCTAACTCCCTTCGATATCTGCTTTTATATTCGGCAAGATTGCCCCACTGCGCCTGTGAACTATCGGGAAGGAAGCAATATATAAATGCATTTACTGGTTCGTCTGTCTCTATGACTATGTCAGGCACATAGCCAGTGGATATATTTACCTGGCGTGAGGTTATGGACACTGCAGAAAAGAGTTTTGGAGGAGTATTGGGGTACTGCCCTAGCAAACATGCATTGGGATCCCAATCTTCATATCTATTTTCATCGGTAGTGTCTCTGCAAGTAGCAATAGGTACTGGGAGCGTACATTTAGCAGGCTGTGGATCTTCTTTAGGTCTACAACTTAGAATGAGGAGCCCAAATAATACTGGCGTGATATGTTTGAGTATCATTACTTGCAGGTATATATTGTGTTATGTGTGAATTGCAGTTAACGAACACTAAAATAGAACTTTTGGCAAAACTGCCGATGGCACTTGCTGAAGGTTGTTCAATTGGGAAAAGAAAATTAATAAATAATCCCAGCTGTCAGATAGGCTGACAGGTTTAGATGTAACTTTGCCTTTGTTGATTTGTGTTGGCTGGATGAGGAGTGAAGAGGAGTAGTTAAAGAACGTTAGGAGCGCGACCCCCTAATATATTCGTCGTACCGGATTAAACTGGCCGGTGAAAGGATTGAGCCGTGCGTCGTAAATGCCGGTGCCGCGCTTGTGCTGAGTGTTATCCTCTACAATAGCACCTACTACTGCTCCGACAAGGCCAAAGGAAACGAAGGCTGAAGACACCTCTGACGAGTTCCAGATGCCCATGAACTCTTCCCGGCGAAAAAAATGGCCATCTTCATACCGAAGCCTTGACCAACCTGCGCCTCTGGGCTGATACCAGTTCTGACCATTATAGATAGCAAAAACTGAATCTATCCTGTCCCCCTTTTTACCATGGGAATCCTTATAAAAGAAACCCGGTTTGTGGTACTTGTTCTGGACATACTTGTCGACCTGAAGAAAAGGAGTATCTGCAGGGGTATGATTTAAGAAATCTTCAAAGGTGTAGTAAATGCCCATTCTAAAACTTCCACGGGCTGCATATATTGGCACTTTGTTGAGCTCCAGTTCTTCCCAATGTACAGCCTGGTGGAGTGAATAGGTCTGATCAGAAGTTGAACCCGGTCCCGAACCAAGATGAATGAGCCATGCGGCAACAGCTTGTTCAGAACACTCCTTTATTGCGTTTGTGACGTCACCGCCGGTTTTTATTTCAATAAGGGTGTCTACTGCCATCCGGAACTTATAGTGGTCATTACCACCCAAGTAAAACCGGCCGCGAAAGTAAAAGGTGCCAAGCTTGTCACCGTTTGGATTGTCTTCCAACCTGTAGTCATGCAGCACGAGCACGAGCGTATCGGCCAGGTTAGCAGGGTGCGTAAAGATTCCCGCAGAGAAGATGGAAAGGGCCTGATCAAAACCATTGCTAGTGACAAGAGCAGCCTTCCTGTTGAAGCGTCCGGTCAGCGCATAGCCAATATCTTCTTTGTGCGACCGCTTATCTGCCACAAGAAGATGCGAAAATGTTACAGGCTTATGAAAGTGAATCGTGGTGTCGAACTCGTAAGTGAGCTGGCGCTGTGAGCATGCGGGAGCAGAAATAAAGAGGAAAAGACCTGCAATAATGGGTTTAAAGATATTCATAGTATCGTCCATTCCGGATGAGCCGGGAAGATAGGGAAAACAGACGGAAGACTAAAGTCAGGACACCAGGTGGATGCCGATGGTAAGGAGCAATTGGTTGAAAACGACCTTTTATTTTTTGAATGGACGGAGGTTAACCTGCTGGTCAGAAATGCATATTGCAGAAATGAACTGGTACTTAGTCAGCAGGTAAGTGATGGCACAATAATACAACTGCCCTAAATCAGGGATGACTTGCATAAGGACTTTTGATTGTGGTGATCACAGTTCGTTTGATCGTTTAAACACCAGGAATTATGAGAACAATATACCTGCTTCTGTTGATGCTGAGTGTGACTGGAAAAGGGCTGGCGCAGCATGAACACCACCAGCCGGCGAAGAAGCAACCAGCAAAGAAGGCAGCAACCCGACCGGCGGCCACGCAAAAGAAAGCTACACCGTCTGTCGGGCAGAAGGCAAAGCCAGCACCAAATCAGCACCAGGACACAACACAGAATCATGCTGACCATACAAACCATGTAGCAGACACACAGGGTCACACCGTACACGGAGGACACGATATGAGCAACATGAGCCATGCCTATTCACTTAATCTGCCTATGACCCGCAACGGATCGGGTACGGGGTGGCTGCCTGATGAGTCGCCTATGTTTGGCTATATGATGCACAGCAGGAAGTGGATGTATATGATACATGGCAACATCTTTCTTCGATACAACTCTCAGGATGTAACCAACAAAGGCACGAGGGGTGACTCCCGGTTCGATATTCCAAACATGGTCATGCTGATGGGGCAAAGAAAGGTGGGCCGGAATGGACTGTTCCACTTCAGCACCATGGTGTCGTTTGACAACCTGGTGACGGGTGGTTGGGGATACCCGTTGCTGTTCCAAAGTGGTGAGACCTATGAAGGAAAGCCGTTGGTGGACAGGCAGCATCCGCATGACCTATTTTCTGAACTATCAGTAAGTTACAGCCATGCGTTTAGCCACGACCTTGATGCATTCATTTATCTCGCCTATCCGGGCGAACCGGCAATTGGCCCAGTGACCTTTATGCATAGGCCGTCAGGATGGGACAATCCGGACGCACCGCTGAGCCACCACTGGATTGATGCTACGCACATAACATTTGGCGTTGCTACCCTTGGCTTGCGCTATAAGCGATTCAAACTGGAGGGATCTTCTTTTACCGGCAGGGAGCCTGATGAGAATAGATACAACTTTGACAAGCCACTGTTTGACTCTCGCAGTGCCAGGCTATCCTTCAACCCGAGCAGGCACTGGGCATTACAGGTTTCGCATGCCTTCATTAAAAGCCCGGAAGTGCTGCACGCGCATGATGTCTACCGTACTACTGCCTCAGCCACCTACGCACTAAGGTTAGCTAACGGTGCCCTGCTCAATGCCACTGGCCTGTGGGGTATGAACAAGGTGAAAAACCATGATGGTGAGCATGCTGTTTTGTTGGAAGCATCGCTGAGGAAGAAGAGGATAGTGGGTTATACTCGATACGAGCTGGTACAGAAATCCGCAGAGGAACTAAACCTGGATGAAGACGAGTTCGGTCACGATCGACTCTTTCCGGTAAATGCAATTACACTGGGTGCAGCATATGATATTCTCCGTATCAATCCTGTACGAACATCAATAGGCGCACAACTAACCTTATATAGTGCGCCCGCCACCCTTGATGTGTTGTATGGCAGGCGTCCGCTTGCTGCAGAGGTTTATCTGAGGCTCTATCCGGAACAGATGAAGTAGGTTTGTCGGTGTATGTGGCCGCGTAATGCTGTTGAAGGCAGTAACTAGTGAGCAACAAAGCCTTTGATAAGCTCATTGACGTTCCTGGCCTTCTCCCACTGCACAAAATGTCCGCATTGCGGCAGTACATGCAGATCAGCGTCGGGTATCTGAGCAGCGCCTTCGTCAGCGATCTTTCGTGTAGTCACGGGGTGCATCAGCTTGTTGGGTATGAGTGCATCTCTTTCACCAAAGATGACTAGTGTGGGAACTTTAATGAGGTGAAGGCTATTGAACACCGGCTCATGAAGCATGCCATGTATACAGCCCTCTACCATCCTTCGGTATTCCTTTAGCGGCTGCTTGTGCATCAGCTTCACGAGGTCATTGACCATACCATCTGCCTGGTGGCTGGAATGGTAAAAGCTGCTCCTCAGGGATTTCCTGAGACTGTTTTCCTCAGTAGAAAAGATATCAAAGAAGTTGAGCGTGGCCTGGTAAAGACCCATTTCCATAGGGCTGAAACGCTCGAAGCCTGCGGGTGCGCAAAGAATCAGCTTGCTGAAAAGTGCTGGCTCCTTAAGTACGGCAGTGATGGCCACCTGGGCCCCCATGGAATGACCAACAAGGACCACCTGCTGCAATTTAAGGTGCCGCACCAAGTCGATCACAACGTCTGAAAAGTACTGGATGCTATAGGGAAAATCGCCGGCTTCAGATAGTCCGTTGCCGGGAAGATCGATGGCGATGCACCGAAAGTGGCTCCTCAGCTCATCTATATTCTTCTGCCAGCCAAGGGCATAATTGGCAAGACCATGTACAAAAATGAGGGTGTGATTCCCCGATCCTTCATCCACGAAGTTGATAATTCCCGTTCCTCGTAGCTTTACAGTGCCTGTCTTAAAAGGGTACCTGAACCCATTGTCAATCATGAGGATAAAGATAAGCGAAGGCCGGTTTCCTGCCATGAATAAACAAAAGATGGACAAAATGGTGTGTGGAATTTTCCAGTGGAACGGTTTTTATTCACTATTGAGTAGAATAAGGAAGAATAAAATTTAAAGATAGCTGACTCAAGTCCGGGTCACCTATCACTAAGAAACTAAGTTTTCAGTTGTGTGTGTGATTAATGAAAAAGGTGCACTATTCGTAGCGCACCTTTCTTCTTTATTGTAATAAAGTGTAACTAGCACCTTTCGGTAACCCACTTAACCACAGCAGGACCGAGCTCCTTCTGAGACTTACCACCAACAAACACACCAATGTGGCCACCAGGGAATGCATATTCCTTTTTGTCTTTTGATCCGATCTGGTCCATAACAGCAAGGGTGCTATTGTTTGGGATGATGTTATCTTCCGTAGCGTATACATTCAGATAGGGAACAGTCATCTTCTTCAGGTTAACCTTGCGTCCTCCGAGTTCCAGTTCCCCTTTTATGAGTTTGTTATCGCGGAAAAGATCTTTGATGTACTTGCGGTACATTTCACCTGCGATAGCAGGAAGGTCTCCTTTCCACTTTTCCATGCGGAGGAAGTTCATCAACTTATCCTGGTCTTCCATAGAATCCATAACTCCGAAGTACTTGCTGATGTTCATGCTTGGCTTCAGCATACCAAAAGCGCTGTCGATCTGCGAACCTGGGATAGTACCGATGCTGTCCACCATTGTGTCTACATCAATGTACTTAGCCCACTTGTAAAGCATACAACCACCGTTGGCGAAGTCGAAAGGAGCTACGTAGGTGGTCAGTGACTTAAGCTTCTCAGGATAGAGAGAAGCGTATATCATAGAGTAGGTACCGCCCTGGCAGATACCCATCTTGTGGATCTTGTCAACCTTGTGGGTCTTGCGAAGGAAGTCAACGGCATCGTTCATATATCCGTCGATGTAATCTTCCATGGTAAGGTACCGGTCGGCCTTAGTTGGGTAGCCCCAATCCATGATGTAAACATCCAGACCTTCATCTACAAACTTCTTCATCAGGCTGCGGTCGGGCTGCAGATCTAGTACGTCATGCCTGTTCAGCATGGCGAATGATACCAACACAGGAGTTCTGCATTTAGCGGGAGTATCTCTCAGGTAGTGGTACATGCTCACCTTATCGCTCTGCCATACCAGTTCCTTCGGCGTGGTGGCAACCTCTACCGTGTCTAACTTTTGAAGTGTTTCATAGCCTTTTACCAGCTTCTGGCTTGTGGAGATAAGCTCTTCCATCATTCCCGTGGGGTTCCAATTCATGCTTTCTAGTATATTTTACGCGCAAAGGTAAGGCATACTTTGCAATAGTTTGCGATATGAATAGGGCTAAAACATGAATAATCAATCTTTTGTGCGACGAGCGGCCTGCAAGTTCAAAGATGACAAGCCTTAGAAATAGCCCAGGTAAAGCTTGGAATAGGTGGTATATTCAATATTCACTTCGTCGCCATTTTCTAAACGTCTGAAATCCAGCTCGTTAACTTCGATGCTTAATTTGATGGACGAAGTGAGGTACAGGTAAAAGCTGTTGTTGGAAGGGATATATTGTTTACGAGTGATGTAGGTGCGCTCGATAGTCTTGGTGCCGCTGCTGATATCCTTCTGCACCTTTCTAAGGTTATGGTAATAGCCCCAATAGATACCTGCACCGGAGAAGCAGGAAAGGAAGGTCACCCCCATAAAATAATAGGCGACGGAGAAGGGATTTTCCATACCCTCGACAGCGCGGAACCATGCAATAATGAACGGGCAGACAAAACAGAGCACCATAAAGACACGGACTATCTTGAAAAACTGCTTCCGTTCCTTTACTTCTTTCTTTCTGAGGAACGAGAGCTCATCCTTGCTGAGCGCTTCGCGATATTTTACCAGTTCAACGGACATCGGTATTAGGTAATGCCATAAATGTCTGAGTACTTCTTCTGGGCATAGTTCATAAACGAAGAGAAGTCGAGACCACGGCCTGTGATTTTCGTGCAAAGCTCATCGCTGCGGTACCGTCTGCCGTGCTGGTGGACATTGACACGAAGCCATTGAAGCAGTGGTGCAAATGCTCCTGATTCGATCTGCTGTATAAGTCCGGGAATATCCTCCTTTGCCTTGTCGAAAAACTGTGCGGCATAAAAGCTGCCCAGGGAATACGTAGGGAAGTAGCCAAAGCTGCCGTGGCTCCAATGGACATCCTGAAGCACACCCTTCTTATCATCGTCGGCATCGATGCCGAAGTATTGTCTGTAGGAATCGTTCCATACTCCAGAAAGGTCTGCAGGTTTTATCTCGTTGTTCAAAAGGGCCTTTTCAATATCATAACGGATCATGACATGGAAATGGTATGTGAGCTCGTCGGCTTCCGTGCGAATGAGTGAAGGTTCTACTTTACTGGTGGCCTTATAGAATTGCTCTACAGAGATATTGCCCAGTTGGTGCGGGAACAGCTGTTGCAGTCGGGGATAAAAATATTTCCAGAAGGGAAGGCTTCTACCTACACAATTCTCCCACAGCCGGCTCTGCGATTCATGAATGGATAGTGACACAGCAGCCCCAAGTGGAAGTCCGTACTGACTTTCCGGTAGCCCCTGCTCATATAGTGCATGACCACCTTCGTGAATACTGCTCCATAGGAGGGAAGCAAGATTGTCTTCGCTGACGCGGGTGGTGACCCTCACGTCGGTGGGTGCAAAGGAGGTGCTGAAAGGATGCTCTGAATAGTCCTGTCTGCCCGCCTCGAAATCGTAGCCCATCTGCTTCAGCACCGAAAGAGAGAAATCCCACTGTTGCTGGCGAGGGAAAGGCTGATAGAAGAAGCTGTCGTTTACCTGCTCTTTGGTTGTAATGGTTTTCAGGAATGGAGTAAGTTGTTCTTTTACATTCCGGAAGATGGGGTCGAGCATTGCAACGGATGCCCCCTTCTCATAGTCATCCAGAAGTGCATCGTAGGGGGTAATATCATATCCATAAAGCTCTGCCTGCTTTTTCTTCAGCGCGATCATTTTCTCAAGCTCACCGGCATAGATAGAAAAGTCCTTCTGCTCCCTTGCCTTCATCCAGGCATTGTAGCTATTGCTGGTCTGCCTGGTTAATTCCTCCACAAACGCGTTAGACAGCTTCCTGTTCTTTTCGAAGTCTTCAAGCGACAGCCTGACGTTGTGATGTTCCTCATCCGAAAGTCCGTCTTTACCCGCGAGTTCAGAGAGCAGACTACCATAGCGGTCGCTGGTTACCAATTCATGAGCCTGGCCGACAAGTGTGGCTAACTGTCTGCCACGGAAGGCAAAGCCCTTCGGAGGCATGTAAACTTCCTGGTCCCACCCGAGCACTGCGGCAGCATTGTTGAAGTCTGCTGCTTTTTGGGTGATCTCCAGGTATTGCTGATATAATTGTTGCGTATTGTTTTCTACCATTCTAGTTCGTTTCTGATAAAGAGTACTAATCCTCCTGTGCCTCCAGACGCTCTACCTTCTTGATGCCATCAAGCGTAAATAGCGCACTGCACAACTCATCGAGCTCCTCACGGTCGTGCACGTACACCATTATCGTACCCTCGAATATGCCGTCTTTGGAGTCGATACTGAGGGAGCGCATGTTCATCTTCAGGTCGCCGGAAATAATATTCGTAATCTTCTGTATCACACCAACGTCGTCCAGACCGATGATGCGTACACCACTTAGGAAAGAAATCTCTTTGTTTTTCGCCCACTTGGTCTTTACCACACGGTGGCCGTAATTGGCGAGTAACTGTGCTGCATTAGGACAGTCAGTACGATGGACCTTCAGCCCCTCTCCTGAGGTTATGAACCCGAAAACGTCATCGCCCGGTATTGGCTGACAGCACTGTGCCAGCTTGTAAAGGATCTTGTCTGAACTCTCGCCAAAGATCACCAGCTCTGCGCCCTTGACAGGTTTTTTAATAACTTCTTCGGTGCCTACAACATGTTTGGTATCCAGCTTCACCTCCTTGGGCGGTTGCTGAAGTTTATTGCCATGGAGTGTAAAATCTTTCAGCTCCTTAAGATCGATGCTACCGACCGCCACTGCATAATAAAGGTCTAGCGAGGATGGCTTCTTAAAGTAAGTACACAGCTCAGCGATATTGTGTTGCGACATGGTTGCCCCGAGGTGATCCAACTTACGCTGAAGGATAGCCTTGCCATCTTCACCAATCTTTCGCTTCTCCTCCTTCAGGTAATACTTGATTCGCGACTTAGCCTTCGCGGTAGTCACAAAACCGAGCCAATCCTCTGAAGGCTTCTGTTTGGAAGAGGTAATGATCTCTACCTGGTCTCCGCTTTTCAGTTCGTGGCTTATAGGAACGAGCCGGTAGTTTACTTTGGCTCCTATGCATCTGGCCCCGAGCTCTGAGTGAATATCGAAGGCGAAGTCTATTGCTGTCGCGCCTTTAGGCAACACTCTCATATCGCCGGTCGGCGTATAGATATAAATTTCTTCCGTAAAGAGGTCTAGCTTGAAGTCCTGAAGGAAGTCGAGCGTGTCTGTATCCGGGTTACTCAGAATATCCCTGAGGTGTTGCAGCCAGGCGTCCAGCTTGCTTTCCTGCGCAGTGGGACTACCCTCTTTGTACTTCCAGTGAGCGGCCAAGCCTTTTTCAGCTATCTCATTCATACGGGCTGACCGAATCTGGACCTCCACCCAGCGACCACCCGGTCCCATTACAGTCGTGTGCAGTGCTTCATAACCATTCCCCTTCGGAACGCTGATCCAGTCGCGGAGCCGCTCGGTGCTGGGCCTGTAGAAGTTGGTAACGATGGAATAAACCTTCCAGCAATCTTCCTTCTCCTTTTCAGGGGTAGAGTTGAGGATGACACGAATGGCAAACAGATCGAACACTTCTTCGAACGACACGTGTTTCGTGCGCATCTTGTTCCAGATGCTATGAATGGCTTTAGGTCTGCCGTAAATCTCAAAGTCAAAGCCGTTCATCTTCAGCTCTTCCTTGATCGGGCGGATGAATTCATTGATATACCTGGTTCGGTCTCTCTTGGTTTCGGTAAGTCCTTTTGATATTTCGAGGTATACCTCAGGCTGCGTGTACTTGAGCGCAAGATCTTCCAACTCAGACTTGATCTCGTAAAGACCAAGACGATGTGCAAGTGGCGAATAGATGTAGGTCGTTTCTGAGGATATCTTCAGTTGTTTTTCCCTGCTCATGCTGTCCAGAGTCCGCATGTTGTGCAGACGATCGGCCATTTTGATGAGGATTACACGGGGGTCATCGGCAAGGGTCAGCAGTATCTTTCTGAAGTTTTCTGCCTGGACGGTTGTATCCGCCTTCAGGTCTACAACGTTAGAAATCTTGGTAAGACCGTCTATGATCTTGGCGTAATTGATACCAAACTCACGCTCTACGTCTTCGAGCGTAATCTCCGTGTCTTCTACTGTGTCGTGCAGTAATGCACATATGGCGGAGGTGACACCCAGACCTACTTCCTCCACAACTATGCGGGCTACTGCAATGGGGTGAAGAATATAGGGCTCCCCTGATTTGCGACGCATGTCCCGGTGTGCATCTACAGCTATTTCAAAGGCTCGCCTTAGCTGTTTCTTGTCCCCTTTTTTGATCCGCTGCTTAAGGCCGCGGAGTAAGGCCCGGTATTCCCTTAGTATGAGCTTCTTCTCTTCTTCGTCGTTCTTGTTATATGTCAATGTACCGGCTATCTGCATATTCTGTCGTCTAGTACAATTTACAAAGAAATAGCCTGTTTAAGGTGTTAAACAAGCTATTTCTCTATAAATGAAATGGTATACAAAATTAGTTCCCCTGCGGTAATTATCCTGTTACTTATAAACGGATTTAAAGAACTTCAGGTAAGGCTGAACATCCTTGTCAGCTTCCAGCTTTCTGAAATTGTCTGCTGATATGATGACTAGCTGGTATTCTTCAGGATTGTACTCTCTGAATATCTCCTTGCTTGCCCTAACCGCATTAGCATAAATCTTTGCATGTGTGGCACTCGCAAATTGCTTTACTATTATCACACCCTGCGCAGGCTGCAGCATCTGGAGGTTGGATGTAAGGTTCTGATTGCTGAATTTGAAGGTATTGAAGTCGCTAATTCCTGCTTTCACACCCATTGCCTTTGATTCCATCTTATTGAAAAGAAACATGAAATAGTGGGGCTCCTTTGGCTTATATGTATACGTGGCAGGGACAGGTTGGCTTGCAGCATTATTTGCTGCCGCCGACAAACTGTCTGTAGACATTGCACCGGCAGGCGATGGCATGCTGCCCGGAAGCGGCTTAGCAGCGGCAGAGCTATCCCCGGCCGCAGGTGGCGCAGTCACAGCAGGCTTATTCTTTTTAATATAATTCATTACAGTTTCTGCCCATCCGCGGAGCGAGTCCGTAGGGTTTGTGCTGATGAACTGAGTAAGCAGCGTATCTGCCTGTCCGTATGCTCCTTCCCCTGCGAGCGCTATAGCTTCCATGATCCGGAACCTGTTATTATACACAGGGTCTTTGTATTGCTTCTGCCCCTCGCGCACCCTGGTAAGCACAGTACTATAATCCCGCTGCATCATGAGGCCGTAAGTCTCATCGTAGAAGTTACTGACCGATATACCGTTGGTAGAAGCCAGTAAGCCCTGCGATTCCTGAGATGGTGCTACGCGCGCAGCCCAGGGCGAAGTGCTATAGTCACGCTGCAGTTGGTCGCTGAGCTGTTTGGCAATATCCAGGCGATTCTCTTTCAAAGCTACCTGGTAACGTAGGTATAAAGCTTCTGCTTTATGGTTATGGTTGGAATAGCGATAGTCAAGGGTGTCGAGTGCCTGCGTTGCTCTTGGGAAATCCTCAAGATCACTAACATAGGCGGTGGCAAGATCCACGTAGGCACGTTGGATGCTCTCCCGTGACCGGGTCTTCTCTTCCGCACTGTTAGGAATGGCAGCGAGCAGACTTGCCTCTGTAGGGAGGCCTTTCTCATCTACCCCCTCATCTTCGTTAAAGTCAGTGCTCTGTCCGCCCGTATTGGTAAAGGCCATTCCCCCTACCCTTCTCCAGTTGTCGACATTCTGCCGGGAGCCCCACTTTCTTTTGAAGTCGTTGTAACCCTGCTTCACGAGAGCGACGTTAGCAAAATACCACGTACCTCCCGGATCACCGCCATCGCCCATTGCTATTGCTCCGGGATCACCGCCTTCAGCGCGAAAGACACTATCGGATATCCTTCGTTCAAGGTCGCGGATGTAGTCCCGAACCCTGGCTAACTGCCCTTTTTCATCAAGAGATGCAAGCGCCAGCAGGCTATCCTGGGTACTGATAATATTAACCGGACCTGTGATGCGGTCGAGTACCTTGGCACGTTTGGCAGCGGTGATGATCAGTTCGTCATTAGGCGCGTAGCGGGTTAGTGCAGCTGCACTGTCATAAGAAAGCTTTGCATCGGTATAGTTGCCTTTCGCATAATAAACATTGCCAAGTGTGGCGAAGGAAAGCGCTTTCTGCTTCTTTGTAGACTTGGGGCTTTCGATACTTTGACGAAGAAACTTCGCAGCATCATCAAGGTCGTTATTGTTAGCAGCAAGTCTGCCAAGTACGTAGTACACCTGCTCGTAATATGGTGCATACTTACCATCTTTCAGCATCTTCTTCAGAGATGCGGTAGCAGCGTCCTGACTACCACCGGCATTCATTAACGAGTATGCAAGATTCTTCCTTGCATAGAAATCCATCTCTATTTTTGGATTCAGGTCGACCACACTCTGGAAATGAGAAGCAGCTACGGCGTAGTTGCCCTGCTCATATTCTAACTGCCCTACCAGGTAAGCGGCTCTCAGGCGAATCCATTCTGGCATTTCTTCATCGGCGGCGACTGCAACGAGGTGTTCAGAAGCCATGCGAGTGTTTCCGCGTCCCAGGTTCAGGTAGGCTTTTTCCAAAGCTAACCTGCCCTTCATGTCATCAGGCAGATTCTTATCCGTTTCTATGAGATCCAGGATAGCTTCAGCATCCTCCTCCTTGTGCGCTTCAGTATAAGTGCGAGCAAGCCAGAGGACTGCTTCGTTATTTACAGACCTATGCTTCAGGAAGTCCAATGCTTTTTTTTCATCGCTTTCTACAATGCTCACCTCCTTGTCTACCGGCTTCTTTTTGGCTGCGGCTTCCTTTTGCTCTTTGGCCTTACGCTGCTGATTGGTGCTGATGATATATCGGAAAGCCGTGGTGGCTTCATTGTAGTTGCCTTTATAGTAATATGCCTGACCCATCAACAGGTACAGGTCATCAGCCCACTTGGTTCTCGGGTCATGAATCTGGATACCCACGGACGCCTTGTGAATGATAGAATCCATATCAGATGCAAGGGCGGTAGAGTCTATATCGGGGTCGAAGGGAAAGAGGGGTATCAGGGTGTCATAATTCTCCTTCTTCATGCGCTGCATGTTGGTGAGCGCCTCGTCCATCTTTCTGTCTGCGTTGAAATAATAGTTATAGTGGGTATAGGTGTTCTGGAAGAATCGCCGGTAGAAGGACCATTTCTTCTTGAGCATCTTCTCGTTGCTCCAGGCCTCCCGTTTCTTGGTGATCTTGAGCTCCAGGGCAAGCTTGAACTTGTCTTCCCGTTTCTTCTCAGCTACCTTCTTCAGCTTCTCCCGCTGCTCTTTGACCTTTGCCAGGCTATCTGCACGCACCTTTCTGACCGCTTTGAGGCTGTCGGTGATCCTGGTTCTGGCGGCAGTCATACTGTCCGTCTTTGCCTTTCGGACAGCAGTGGCACTATCCAGTGCAGCCTTACGAACAGCAATGACACTGTCGTTGTAAGCCTTACGGGCGGCAGTGGCACTGTCTACCCTCATCTGCCTGACGAGTGCGACACTATCCTTATACCGTTTACTCTCCCTATATTTTCTGATAGCCGCAAGGCTATCTGACCGTTGCTTTTGTATAGCCCGCATGCTATCCAAAGCTGCTTTTCTTACAGCGACGACGCTATCTGTAACCCGCTGACGCTCGGCACGAACTGAATCATAATATGCAGTTCGAACAGCCTTAATACTATCTAACCTCTCCTGTCGCGCTGTGGCGATGCTGTCTTTATAATGCTTGCTTTCGCGGTATTCCCTGATTGCCGTAAGACTATCAGTAATGTGTTGGCGGGCGATCTTCATGCTGTCTGAGATACGCATGCGTTCAGCCCTTGAGCTATCTAGAATACGCTGGTTAGCTGCCCTGGTGCTATCGAGTATTCGTTGGCGAGCCTGACGGGCGCTGTCCAGGCTTGCCTTCATTGCGTTCCTGGTGCTATCCTGTATCCTTTCGCGGGCGATACGTGCACTGTCCGCGTTAACTCTGGACTGTCCGTATGCATCTGTGCCTAGCAAAAGCCCTATAGTAACAAATAGAAATAGTATTACTCTAAAGCTCAATGTCTTTATCCGTTGTTGCACTCTATTATAACTGAATTAAGTAAAAATTATTTTATGCCCGGGCGTGCGTTTATACACGGTGGGACAAATACTCCTGACCCTCCCAAAAATACGTAAAATAATCCCTTTACATATAGGAGCCAGAACATTAGAGCTGTTTTAACTATTTGAGTGCTAAGGCCGACGTCATCGGTGCGTGAGGCGTCATCCGGCCAGAAGGAAGCGATGAACGACAAGATGTAAATGTATGAAGAACTGAGGCTGTCTACCACAATTATAAAATCTGTTAGCGAGCTACTGGTTAGGTACTGGTTGGCTACTGGTTGGGAATTGGTGTGAAGAGGACAAACGAAAGCTTTACAATACAACCTGGCCGACACAAAATGGATGCTGGATAAAATAATGGGTGGGGTTTAGCGCCCCACCCATTTTCATTGGTCTATGCAAGGATAGACTCTATTGCCGTGTATGAAGATAACGATGACATAGGGCAACGTTTGTTATTGAGTTGTTATTGCAAAGAACAGACATTATCGAGAGGCGATGCAACAAGACATCCGGTTCATCTATCTCAATTCCCGTTTCGTCATAAATGGCTCGTTACGAGCGCGTTGCCTGTGGTAACTTTGTAGAGCGGGTGATCCTCAGGTGATCCGGGAACGCCTGTTTATTCTTCGAATCGCTTCAGGTCCTTAGTGGTAAAAGTCCATTCGGGGGTGTGGACATTTGTCATTATATCGGATGTGTAATACCATGGTGAGATGGTGCGCTCGCCTGGGTTTTTGAGTATGTGGATCTGCTGAGCAGGCATATAACTCTGTGCAAGAAGAAAGATCTTTTCTCCCTTTTGGTTTACAGCAACATCCATAACAATAACAGCATGGCCCGGGCTGCCGCCCTGAATCAGGACATCGCCAGGCTGAATAGCTGAAAACTGCACCGGCTTCAGTTCGCGTGAAAGGGAAAGGGTACCGGCATAAGAGAAAACCGTGTTGAGGTATTGCCTGAAACAGCGATAGCTGCTATCAGGAGCGTGGCTACGGACCCACGAAGTCTTGTTTCCACTGACCTTCAAACGATTTCCGTCACGCCATTTGGTGTAGTCGGCACGGAAGCCATTGGTCAGATTGAAGTGGATGCTCTGCTGCTGGCCTTTATGGAAGAGATACTCGGCACGTAGTCGCATGACAGCGTCTGCACACTGCTGGAGGTCCTTTGATCCGACATCGGTGGATAACACCGCTACATGCACATCAACCGGTTTCTGCCGGCCATTGAAATAGTGAACTTTACTACCGTGGGGCAGGAGCTGCTGCGTTCGCAGAAAATGACCAAAGCTGTGTGGTGGAAGATTGACACGCCTGAAGCCAGGCGGTGGCAAAATACGCTCTACGACAACGCTGCCATTTGGGACAATCAATGACCTCAGCGAGACGTTATCACTATTTTGGCCAACAGTGTCTGAAGTGCAACTGAGAAAAAAGCAAACTGGGAGAAATACTAATGGCGAACGCATAACCAGATTTTTTATAAAACGGGGAGCAGGAAAGATTCCATAGGGAAGAACAATAAATTATATTTAATGAGCTAAATCAAGGGAAACATGCGACTGATATTTCTGATAATAATGCTGTTCTGTATTATGGACGGCCGTGCACAGGATTACCTGAGCTATCACATATACGTGAACAGGGCAGAAAATCACCTGGTAGCTGGAAACACAGATTCCACATTCTACTACTATGACAAAGCATTTGCTGAATACGACTTCATCTTTGCCAAAGATGCCCTGATAGCAGCACAATATGCCTGGAAGCAGACGAATAAGGATAAGACGATCCAATACCTGATGAAGGGAGCAAGAAACGGACTGAGATCTAAATGCCTGGATGTTTGTCCGGTGATGAAAAGCTTTACCGAGCAAAGATTTTACATAGAACTATATGACAGTATGGCTGCAGCTAATCAGATGCACCAAGCTGAGCTGGATAGACAACTAAAGATGGAATGGCGAAACCGACAGGACGCAATGGTGATAGCCCTGGGGATGGGCGAGGTAGATGAATTTATAGAGGCTGTGAGGGAGAATGTAGCGAGAATAAAGGAAATGATGAGCAAAGGGAAGTTTCCCGGAGAGCGGTACATAGGCCTTGGTGACGACTGTAACAAAATGGGTGACCAGTCAGTGTTCTACTCACTGGCAAACTATGACTGCGTTGTCTCTGAAATGCATGACGCTTTGTGGGGAGCTGTGAAAAGAGGCGAATTGCATCCAAGAGACTTCGCGGCACTGTGGGAATGGGAATTTGTGAAATCTGCGAAGCAAATGAAATATGTAACAAAACCATTTGCAACGGCAACGGCATATAACTTTGCCCGGATACACGTAAGAGATAACCTGTACGTAGTAGTGAACCGAGATTGTGATCCAGCGAAACAAAAGCTGAAGCGCTTTAATCTTCTATTGCAGACAGACGAGCTTTCCGTGGAAGAGTATAACAAGAACAGGCAGCAGTACTACCTGGTTACTCTGGAAACCGATGAAAAGAAGAGGGAACTGGAAGCGAAAGAAGGTTACAGGTTCTTCTTCGGGCACAGGTAGAACGCCAGTAAGAGGAAGATAGCGCACGAATGGAGATAAAGTTAGCTGCATAATACTATTTTTGGCGGATCAATAGATACAGTACCAACAAACATCAAGAATGCTACCTGACTACAAACACACAGCCGCTGACCGATTTCTCCGATACGTACAAATAGATACCCAAAGTGACCCTGCATCTGAAACTCAACCATCTACAGAGAAGCAGAAAGACCTGAGCAGAATGCTGGTAGACGAGCTGAAACAGATGGGCATTGGAGATGCGGAACTGGACGAACATGGATATGTATATGCGACCATACCTGCCACCTCAAACAAGGAAGTACCGGTATTGTGTTATTGCTCGCACGTAGATACAGCACCTGACTGCAGCGGTACAGGCGTAAAGCCAATACTGCACATGGCGTGGGATGGAAAGGACATTGTACTGCCAGACGACCCAACAGTAGTGATAAGCACCACTGAGCACCCCTACCTGAAGGAGCGGATAGGTGATGATATTATAACAGCATCGGGGACAACCTTATTAGGTGCAGATGACAAGGCGGGGGTGGCGATCATAATGGATCTTGCCAATTACCTGATACAGCACCCGGAAATACCACATGGAAAGATCCGTATACTATTTACTCCTGATGAAGAAATAGGCCGGGGAGTGGCTAAGGTAGACATGAATAAACTTGGGGCGCAATATGGATACACATTAGACGGAGGAGAGCGTGGGCACCTGGAAGGAGAGACATTTTCTGCAGATGGAGTAACGGTAATCTTTCATGGCATAAGCGCACACCCGGGCTATGCAAAGGACAAAATGGTGAATGCACTGAAGGCTGCTTCCACGTTTGTAGCGAAACTACCAAGGCAGGAATGGAACCCGGAGACTACTGAAAAGATGGAAGGCTTTGTGCATCCCACACAGATAGAAGGAGTGCTGGAGAAGGCATCAGTGTCATTCATAGTTCGTGACTTTGACACGGCACAACTGGCGGTACACGAAGAAAGACTACGACAACTTGTGGATGAGACCGTGCGAGAGTTCCCCGGCGTAACTACTGAGTTCATCATAAAGGAACAGTACAGAAATATGCGCGAGATACTGGACGAGAACCCACAGGTGATGGACTATGCTGAAGAAGCATACCGCAGAGCCGGGATGGAACCTGTCCGAATGAGTGTAAGAGGAGGTACGGATGGATCGCGGCTGAGCTTTATGGGACTACCCTGCCCTAACCTGTTTACCGGTGAGATGGGTATACACAGCAAACAAGAATACGTGAGTGTACAGGACATGGAGAAAGCAGTGGAGACACTGGTGCACCTGGCACAGGTTTGGGAAGAGAAGGCATAGTTAAAAGACAAACAGACAAGATATGAATGCACAACTTAAGACGGTACTACTGACGGTATTGACCCTGTCGGTATTTGTGATAGCCCTTGTGGAACTAAGCGGGGTGAGCAAGACAGCGCTTATCAACAAATACGAGGGAACAGATGAACACACCCACGACCACGACCACGCGGCAAATACATCATCAGTTTCGAATATACCTAAGACGAAGATTGAGTTTCAGGAGACCAAGCACAGCTTCGGTACCATAACAGAGGGTGAGAAAGTATCTCATGCATTCAAGTTCCGCAATAGCGGAGACAACCCACTGATCATTAGTAATGCGGTGGCATCGTGCGGCTGTACGGTACCATCGTACCCCAAAGAGCCCATAGCACCAGGAGGAGAAGGAGAGATAGTGGTGGAATTCAACAGTGCCGGACGGCCGGGGCACCAACAGAAGAATGTAATGATCCACTCAAATTCAGAACAAGAGGCGATGTCTATTGGCTTTGAGGTGGAAGTCAAAGCAAAATAGCACATAGTGGGCATCCTCAGAAGTCTGAATAATTACCTGTCGCTCGTGAAGTTCAGTCACACGATCTTCGCGCTTCCATTTGCCATGGTGGGCTTTACCCTTGGGATAGTCCATCGTCTGGAAAAGGAAGAGGCCTGGAACTGGAGAGCGGAGTTTCTTCCGCTGATCGTCAAAGTACTTCTCTGCATGATCTTCGCACGTAGTGCAGCTATGGCCTTTAACCGGTATCTGGACAGGCATTTTGATGCACTGAACCCCCGAACTGCTAGAAGGGAGATACCAGCGGGAGTGATAAAGCCGCAGCATGCGCTGTTGTTTACGATTATCAATAGTATACTGTTTGTAGTTACTACCTATTTTATTAACACTACTGTTCTGTATCTATCTATAATCGCATTGTTTGTAATTCTTTTCTACAGCTATACAAAAAGGATCACTGCACTTTGCCACCTGGTACTGGGCGCAGGGCTGGCGCTTGCTCCTATCGGGGCATATCTGTCGATACTGCCAGAATTCAACTGGATACCGGTACTGTTTGCCCTGACGGTATTTACCTGGGTGGCAGGCTTTGATATCATATATGCGTTGCAGGATGAGGAGTTTGACAAGGAACAGCGACTTCACTCCATTCCGGCAGCACTTGGGAAAAGAGGCGCCCTGATGGTGTCGAACGGGCTGCATTTCCTTAGTGCATGTTTTGTGATCACAGCCGGTTTGGAAGGCGGCTTCGGCTGGATATTCTGGGTGGGTGTAACAGTTTTTATTCTGCTGTTGATATACCAACATATGCTGGTGAAACCCCACGACCTGAGCAAGGTAAACATGGCCTTTGCCAATACCAATGGACTAGCCAGTATACTGTTTGCAACCTTTGCAATTATTTCTTTTATACTCCAAGCTTAAAACTATGAAGATTGCACTAATAGGATATGGGAAAATGGGGCACGCTATCGAACAGGTTGCTATTGGACGCGGACATGAGGTCATCCTGACGATCAGTTCTGTAAACCGCTATGACCTCACCGCTGAAAAACTGCAGAAAATAGATGTAGCCATAGAATTTACCAACCCTGAAGCTGCGAAGGAAAACGTATTGCTTTGTCTGCAGAGTGGTGTACCAGTGGTATGCGGAACCACGGGCTGGAATGAAGGGCTGGCTGAAGCCGGTTCGATAGCTGAAGCAAATGGCATGTCCTTTCTGCATGCATCGAATTTTAGTGTAGGTGTAAACATCTTCTTCCAGGTGAATAAATATCTTGCTTCACTGATGGACAGGCAGGAAGACTATAATGTGGTACTGGAGGAGACACACCACACCCAAAAGAAAGATGCACCAAGCGGTACTGCGATCACCCTGGCGGAGCAGATAGCAGAAAGGATAAAGAGGAAGACGGCCTGGACAA
>Ga0196970_1000755_pt1 | contig 31205 bp, 29 predicted proteins | sample S1v_513CmetaG_FD_148672 | JGI IMG/M metagenome (GOLD analysis project Ga0196970, IMG submission 148672) | Soil microbial communities from Anza Borrego desert, Southern California, United States - S1+v_5-13C | ecosystem: Environmental > Terrestrial > Soil > Desert | place: USA: California... | reverse complement strand
CGCATTCCACAGGCGGTCGGTTTCGGCCTGGTCGTCTGTCGCCACCTGGAAGGAAAAGGCTTCGTTGTGCTTGAACTCCGGGCCGCCGTTCAGGCCGATGCAGGGAATGCCCATCACGGTGAATTCCACCATCAGGATATCGCCCTCCTTGCCGGCCGGATAATCGCCCGGGGCGCGATGGATTGTTCCCACCGTACTGTCCGGAAACGTCGCCGCGTAGAATTGCGCGGCTTCCAGCGCAGCGCCGTCGAACCAGAGGCAAACCGTGTTCTTGCTGACCATTCTCGTTCTCCCGTGGAAGTGAAGAAGTGCATTGCTCGAACTGGAAGATATAGCACAGGCGGCCTACGGCGTATCGTGCCTGGTCAGGGCTTGTCCATGTTCCTCGCTGACCGGCACTGAATCCACCGGAACCCCTCATGCTTGGTAATGGCCGCGATTTCTATCGGTCCGCCCACGGTCTTCGGGCGCGGTACGGAAAATCGGATGAAGCCTATCGTTGTTTCGGCGAGATAGCGCGCCAGGTCGATTGCATCCTGGATCGGCATGGCCTCGACAAACAGCAATTCGTACAGGTCGGGGACCAGCTTTTCCCGCAATTCCGCTGCCTGTTCCGCCGATAGCCCGTGTTTCACCGCCACACTGTTGAATTGCGTGCCCAATCCGAATACCAGGCGGTCAAGGGCCTCGTACTCTCCATCCCACCGCAAGCCGAACTCTTGCTCCGACTGAACGCAGTTCGGCGGCGGGCAAGCCTCGCCCATTAGGTTCACTTCCCACACTTCCGCCAAGGGCCTGCCCGACGAGTAACCGCACACGCGCAGCTTGGTCCAGGTGCTTGCCCCGTGGGCGAGAGATTTTTCCTCGAAAAGGAACTGACGCATTTTCAGGGCAATGCCCTCGACGGTGTAACTGGCGGGGTCGATCCTCCAGTGGTTGCCGCTTTCGTCGCTGAAACGCTGGCGCAGGTCTTTCAGCAAGGTCTCGAACGATTCGTTTCCGATTCCGCCCGCCCCCGTTACCATCACTCCCACTGGCAAGCCTTCGCGCACATTTACGATCTTGCGGGAGTTGTTATAGATCATTCCGCTGGCAAACGAACTCGCGCTGTCGGCCGCCATGACAACACCGTCGTTGATCTTGACCGACACCAGGACTGTCATACTGTTCCTTATGGCAATTGAACGCGTGCGTTTCGGATTAAGCTTCCAGTGTACCCCTGTCGGTGGAGGCGAGGGCGGACCATCCTTGACTTGTGTGGCAGCATGCCTGCGGCAATCTCCCAGGAGGCGCGCGAAAATAATCGAAATAGCGGTAGGTATCCCCGTACTTTGCCTGTATAGTGGCTCTGCGCTTGCATCAAGTCGTTGTCATTGCTGGTTTCTCTCCCGTCTTGCCCGTTCCCGGGCCATTCCTGTTTGATTCTCTTCGGTAGTCTTCCTTGGTCTCAGGTGCGCCCTGGGCAATCGTGCCCGTCTTCAACTTGAAGGAAACAGTAATGATTACGCAAACCGGTACAGTAAAGTGGTTCAACGACGCCAAGGGCTTCGGCTTCATCGCCCCCGATGGCGGCGGCAAGGACGTGTTCGCCCACTTCCAGGACATCCAGGCGCAAGGATTCAAGAGCCTGGCGGAAAACCAGCGCGTCTCGTACGAACTCGGACACGGCCCCAAAGGCGAGAAGGCGACCAACATCCGCCCGGTGTAAACCGGACCGGCAGGCCCTTTCATCAACATCTCCTCCGGCCTTGCGCGTCGTCATCGCCAAGGCTTCCAACCCGGTCATGATGGGAGCTCCAGAGGGAGATTTCTGCGTGTGCTCGTGCTGCATTGTGCAGCCCGGGCCAGCGAAAATTGACCGCCTCCGTTCTGCGCCATCGCGTGCGGAGTTCACCTAAGGAACATCATCATGAACCATTCATCCAGCCAGCCTCAGCTCTCCGGCGAGGGCGTCGCCTTTAGTGTCATCGTGGACTCGGTGCGGCACGAATGCCTGATCACGCCGCAAGCCTTGTACGCACTTTCCGCGTACAAGACCGAGGATGACGATGTCGACGTGATGGAAATCTTCCGCGCGTACGAGCCGAACATCAACGGCGTGGCGCGCAGGCTGGTGGCAGCCGGCGTCGCAGGCAACCCGCTGGTCCTGCATCCGGCCACGTTCCGCTCGCCGCGCACACAGTAGGCTTTTCCTTCCCGCCCGGTCTCGCATCGGGCGATGCCGGCACTTGTGGTATAGTCCGGCGTCCGATGGCGGGTTACTTCAGCATCCCGCCTCTACCTGTCCTCCGGCTACCAGGGTTGAACGCCTGCGTGCGCCGGCCACCTCGCCGTTCCGCCGATACCCGGCGCCGTAATCCGCCCACGCCCGCCATCCGGGGGCAAGGCCTCATTGAACCCTGTGCGCCGATGTCCGCGCCGTCACTGCTCACCCGGAACGGAAGCCTTCCGTGCCCGCAGCAGGCTGCGTCCGTCATCATCCCGCGCGCGCCAAGTAATGGAAATCTGCATGTCTAAAGAAGAAGTGCTGGAAATGAACGGCCTCGTGACCGAGGTACTCCCCGATTCACGATTCCGTGTGGACCTGGAAAATGGCCACCAGTTGATCGCCTACACCTCGGGAAAGATGCGGCAGCACCGCATCCGTATCATTGCCGGCGACAAGGTATCGATCGAAATGTCCCCGTATGACCTCAGCAAGGGCCGCATCACCTTCCGCCACCTCGAGAAGCGCGGCCCGGTCGTGCAGGGGCAGCATCGCCGGCGATAAGCCGCGCCAATTACCGGACTGCGGCGAGGAGCTTGTGCGGTGTTGGAGCACGCCAGGCATCCCGGGGATTGCAAATCTCATCGCCTGCGGATCGGATCAATGCGCTTTCGCGTAATCGACCATCCCCTGGAAGTCGACGACAACCGCCGGCTCGTCGCCGACTACCCATGCATCATGTCCGGACGGAAGCAGCGAAACGTCGCCCGGCTTGCACTCCAGCTCCGCGCCGTCATCCATCCGCACCACGAGAACCCCGGAGACGTGATACTGGAAGTGCGGGGCTTCGCAACTTTTTGTCTGCGCAATCGGCTGCACGGAAGTAGACCACCGCCAGCCGGGCTCGAAAATCGCGCGGCCGATCATGCCGCCCCCGACGTTGATCAACTCCAGCCGTCCCTTGGGAAATTCCCTGACTTCGTCCGGCTTGTCGAAACTTTTCAGCTCTGCCTGCTGCATCTGTGCTTGTTCCATTTCGAATCTCCTCAGGAAATGGGCTGCCGGCGATGCTCCAACCTGCTTTATTTATAGTCGACCTGCCAGGCGCCAGAATCGAGGAAGGCAAGCATTGGAAACATCCTTGATATTGCACAGTGCTGTTGTGTCAGGGTAAATGCGGCAGCGCACATCGCCGTCTGAAGGCACGTCTGACCGCACGTCTGACGTTGATCACGCTCTATTGATTACAATGCCATCATCGCGTTTGGACGAACAGCGCCGAGGCCGCGCCTCGCGAGCAATCCTCCACGCGTGAATCCATGTTCAACCAAGGGAGAACAATGCGACCCGATGACTGCCTGCCTCTGAAGTTTCGCCTCCGCCCTTTGGGGATTCCTCCGGTGTTCCCGGTCACGCAAGCGGGCATCTGCTGATGGCCGCGTTATTGCTGACACTCATCCTGTTTCCTTTTACGGGGAGCATTGCCTCGGCCCTCCTGCCGGCCGATACACGCAACAGGCAGGCAGCGCTGGCCGGCCTGGTTTGTGTGTTCGGCATGCTGGTGACGGGGTATTTCTATCCGGAGATCGCCAACGGCGAAGCGGTGCGCTATCGCATTGAATGGCTGCCGACACTGGGTGTGGACTTCGTGCTGCGCATGGATGGCCTGGCGTGGCTGTTCGTCATGCTGGTGCTGTTCATCGGCTTGCTGGTGACGCTGTATGCGCGTTACTACATGTCGCCGGAAGATCCGGTGCCGCGCTTCTTCTCCTTCTTGCTCGCCTTCATGGGCTCGATGCTGGGCGTCGTCCTTTCCGGCAATCTGGTTCAGCTGGTGGTGTTCTGGGAATTGACCAGCCTGACGTCCTTCCTCCTCATCGGCTACTGGCACCATCGCGCCGACGCACGCCGCGGCGCGCGCATGGCCTTCATGGTGACCGCCGCCGGCGGGCTGTGCCTGTTGAGCGGGGTGCTGATGCTGGGCCACGTCGCCGGCAGTTACGATCTCGATGTCGTGTTATCGGCGGGCGATGCGGTGCGTGCGCATCCCTGGTACCGGCCAATGCTCGTTCTGGTGGCGCTTGGCGCATTGACCAAGAGCGCCCAGTTCCCCTTTCATTTCTGGCTCCCGCATGCGATGGCCGCCCCTACCCCGGTGTCGGCCTATCTGCATTCGGCCACCATGGTCAAGGCCGGCGTATTCCTGCTCATGCGCCTGTGGCCTGTCATGTCCGGTACCCCGGAATGGATCTGGCTGATCGCCGGCGCCGGCATCTGCACAATGCTGGTCGGCGCGTTCGCCGCCATTTTCCAGCATGACCTGAAAGGACTGCTGGCCTACTCGACCATCAGCCATCTGGGCCTGATCACGGTACTGCTGGGACTCGGCACGCCCTTGGCGATGGTGGCCGCGGTGTTCCATACCCTCAATCACGCCACCTTCAAATCGTCCCTGTTCATGGCGGCGGGCATCATCGACCACGAGACCGGGACGCGCGACATGCGCCTGCTGCGCGGCCTGTTCCGCCATCTACCCTACACCGGCACGCTGGCGATCGTCGCCAGCGGCGCGATGGCCGGCGTGCCGCTGCTCAACGGTTTCCTGTCGAAGGAAATGTTCTTTTCCGAGACCGCCCTGGTCGGTGGAGATGAAGACTGGTCCTTATCGGTTGCGGCGGTGGCCATGGGCATTTTCAGCGTCGCGTATTCCCTGCGATTCATCAGCGTGTTCTTCGGCAAGCCGGCCATTGCCCTTCCAAAAGTACCGCACGAACCGCCGCGCTGGATGCGGTTTCCGGTCGAACTGCTGGTCCTGGTCTGCGTGCTGGTCGGCATCGCGCCGGGGCCGATTGTGGAACCGTTCCTGCGCATGGGAATTGCATCGATGCTTGGAGAGCAGATGCCGGCGTTCAGCCTGCAGGTCTGGCACGGTTTCAACATCGCCCTCCTCAAGAGCGTCATCGCACTCGCCGGCGGCATCCTGTTCTATATCGTCCTGCGCAAGCGTTATGCGCTTGCCACACGGTCGGACGCGCCGGTGCTGGAAAGATTCAGCGGCGCCCAGGCCTACGAGACGACCATGCTGCGCCTGGGCATGGCCGCGGCCTGGCTGGTGAAGTGGTTCGGCACCAGGCGGCTGCAGCCCCAATTGCTGTTGATGGTGCTGGCGCTGGTCGGCCTGCCGCTGCTGCTGGTGCGCCCCCTGCCGGCGTTCGGCACGCAACTGCTTTCGGATGTCGACTTGCTGTTTGCCGGGATGTGGCTGATCGGCTGCGCCTGCGCGGTCACGGCGGCGTGGCAGGCCAAGTATCACCGGCTTGCCGCCCTGATCCTGGTCGGCGGCACCGGCATCGTCACCAGCCTGACCTTCCTCTGGCTCTCTGCGCCCGACCTGGCGCTGACGCAATTGATGGTGGAAACCGTGACCACCGTGCTGATCCTGCTCGGCTTGCGCTGGCTGCCGCCGCGGATCTCGCCCATTGATCTGAAGGTCAGCGTGCGGCGCAGCGTCTGGCTGCGGCGATCGCGCGACATGGCCGTTGCCGTGGCGGGCGGGGCGGGCATGGCGGCCCTCAGCTATGCGGCGCTCACGCAGCCGGTGCCGGACAGCATCGGAGATTTTTTCCTGCTGCACGCCCTGTCCGGCGGCGGCGGCAGCAACGCGGTGAATGTCCTTCTGGTCGACTTCCGCGGCTTCGACACCATGGGCGAAATTACCGTGCTTTCCATCGTCGCACTGACCGTCTACGCCCTGCTGCGACGCTTCCGGCCCGCCGCGGAAAGCATCGCCATTCCGGTCCAGCAGGCCAACGATGTCGACCATGCCGTGCAGCAGACGCCTGCCCAGCAGGCCAACCGCGGTTACCTGATGGTGCCCGGCGTCTACCTGCGCTTCCTGATGCCGTTCATGCTGCTGGTCGCGGCCTATTACTTCCTGCGCGGTCACAACCTGCCCGGAGGCGGCTTCGTTGCCGGGCTGATCTTTGCGGTAGCGGTCATCACGCAGTACATGCTGGGCGGCACGCATTGGGTGGAGTCGAGGCTGGGCCTGCGGCCGCACCGGTGGATCGCCTACGGGCTGTTCATCGCGCTGCTGACCGGGCTGGGCGCCTGGCTGTTCGGCTATCCCTTCCTCACCAGCCACACCGCGCACCTGCACCTGCCATTGCTCGGCGAGATCCATGTCCCGAGCGCCTTCTTCTTCGATCTCGGCGTGTTCATGGCCGTGGTCGGCACCACCATGCTGATCCTGCTGGCGCTGGCGCATCAATCCTTGCGCAGCCGGCGCTCGTCGCCGGACGTCCTGGCGGCGCCGCAACCCGAACCCATGAGGGAGACACTCTGATGGAACTCATCATCGCGCTTGCCATCGGCATCGTGTTCGGCTCGGGAATCTGGCTGGTCCTGCGCCCGCGTACCTTCCAGGTGCTGACCGGACTGCTCTTGATGTCCTATGCGGTCAACCTGTTCATCTTCGTCATGGGGCGCCTCTGGATAGACCGGCCGCCGCTGACGCCCGGCCCGGCCTTGCCCGATCCATCGACCGTCGCCGATCCGCTGCCGCAGGCGCTGGTGCTGACGGCCATCGTGATCGGCTTTGCGACGACGGCGCTGTTCCTGGTGCTGATGATCGGCGCGCGCGGCGTGACCGGCACCGACCATGTGGATGGCGAGGAGCCGGACCAATGAGCCTGGACTGGAGCCAGCATCTGATCATGGCGCCAGTGCTGCTGCCGCTTTTGTGCGGCGCGCTGGTGGTGCCGTTCAAGGAAAGCCGCCACCGCCTGAAATTCGCGGTCAACATGATTTCTGTGCTATGCCTGTTCGCGGTGGCGGTGCGGCTGCTCTTGATGACGGACAACGAGGCCTGGCCGCAGGGCATCGGCGTCTACCTCGCGGCGAACTGGGCCGCGCCGTTCGGCATCGCGCTCGTGGCCGACCGCCTGGCGGCCATGATGCTACTGCTGACCTCGCTCATCGCGGGCTGCGTGCTGCTGTACTCGGCGCAACGCTGGAGCCGCATCGGCGTGCACTTCCATTCCTTGTTCCAGTTCCTGCTGATGGGCATCAATGGCGCCGTCCTAACGCATGACCTGTTCAACCTGTTCGTCTTCTTCGAAGTCATGCTGGCCGCGTCCTACGGCCTGCTGCTGCACGGCTACAACGTCGCGCGCCTGCGGGCCGGAATCCAGTACATCGCGATCAACCTCGCGGCCTCCCTGCTGTTCCTGATCGGCGTCGCACTCATCTATGCAAGCACCGGCACATTGAACATGGCCGACCTCGCCGCGCGCCTGCCGCATGCCGGCGCACACCAGCTGCCGCTGCTGCAGTCGGGCGCAGCGATCCTGGCGATCGCCTTCCTGGTCAAGAGCGCGATGTGGCCGCTCGGCTTCTGGCTGCCGACCACCTACTCCGCGGCCTCGCCCCCGGTTGCCGCCATGCTGGTGCTGATGACCAAGATCGGACCCTACGTGATCCTGCGCATATGGCTGCTCGCCTTTTCCGGTGCGGCGGGTGCAGCCGCAGGTTTCGCGTTCGATCTCTTTCTCTGGGGTGGCATGGCCACCGTTGTCTTCGGCGCCGCCGGCATGCTTGCGACCGACGTATCGGGAAGGCTGGCGGGCTATGGCGCGATCGTCTCGTCCGGCATCCTGCTGGCGGTCATCGGCTACGGCCAGCCTTCGCTCGTGAGCGCCGGACTCTATTACCTGCTCGGCTCGACCCTGGCGCTGTCCGCTTTCATGCTTCTGCTGGAACTGATCGAACGCATCCGCTCCCCCGGAGCGGCGGTGCTGGCGCTGACGATGGAAGCGTTCGCGGTGGAGGAAGCCCCGGGCGAGCCGGTCGGCGTCGGCATTCCGGCCGCCCTCGCCTTCCTGGGACTGTCCTTTGCCGCCTGCGCGCTGATCATCACCGGTTTGCCGCCGCTCTCGGGTTTCGTCGCGAAGTTCACCCTGTTCCATGCGCTCCTCAATCCGCCTGCATCGGCCGTTACGACGAAGACCTGGGTGTTGATGGCACTGATCGTACTCTCCGGAATGGCTGCCATCATTGCGCTGCTGCGCTTCGGCGTACGCACTTTCTGGGCTGCGGGCAAGGTGGTGCAGCCGCGCCTGCCGGTGACCGAGGTGGCGCCGATCTGCCTGCTGCTGGGGCTGTGCGTGCTGCTGACCGTACAGGCCGGGCCGGTCATGGGCTATCTGGTCCGTACGGCCGGCGATCTGCAGCGGCCGCAGCATTACATCGAGCGCGTGCTGTCCGAGCCGGCGGTGCCCGGCGTGCAGGGCAAAGGAGATGCGCGATGAAACGCTGGCTGCCGTCTCCCCTCGTGTCGGGCATCCTCGTGCTGCTTTGGCTGCTGCTGCAACAGAGCATGGACCCGGCGACGCTCCTGCTGGGGGCAATCCTTGCCGTCGCCGTGCCCTTGCTGACGCAACCCTTTTTCCATCCGATCGGCTTTCCCCGGGTGGCCAGGCCCCTGCTGCTGCTTCGCCTGCTCGCAATGGCAGGAATTGAAATCGTGCGCTCCTGCTTCAATGTCAGCCGCATCATCCTGTTTGCCAAACCGGAAGGTTTGAATTCCCAGTTCATCCGCATTCCACTCGACCTCAAGAACCCGTACGGGCTCGCGCTGCTGTCCTGCCTGATCAACATGACACCCGGCACGGTGTGGGTGGAAATCCTGCCGGAAAAATACGAGCTCGCCCTGCATGTCTTCGACCTGCACGACGAGCAGTGGTGGATCGACACCATCAAGGCCCACTACGAAAAGCCGCTGATCGAGATCTTTGAATAGGAGCGTCCCATGGAAATCCTGCTGCAACTGGCAATCGGTTACGCGGGCGTCTGCGTGATGCTGGCGATGCTGTTCTGCACCGTACGCCTGCTCATCGGCCCCGCCGCGCACGACCGCATCCTGGCACTGGACACGCTGTGGATGTGCTGCATGATGCTGGCGCTGGTACTGGGCATTCGCTTCGGCAGCCAGGTCTATTTCGAGGCGGCGATGCTGATTGCCTTGATCGGATTCGTCTCGACCATTGCGCTGGCCAAGTTCCTGATGCGAGGGGAAATCATCGAATGAACGGAATGGAAAACATCCCGGCCTGGGCCGCCGTCGCCGTATCGCTGCTGCTGGTGGTGGGCGGCAGCATTATCCTGATCGGCGCGCTCGGACTGATGCGCCTTCCCAACTTCTACCAGCGCATCCACGGCCCGGCCATTACCATCACCCTGGGCGCGGGCGGCCTGCTGCTCGCTTCCATGCTCTATTTCACCGTGCTGCAGTCGCGGCTGGTGATGCACGAAGTGATCATTGCCGTGTTCCTCCTCATGACGGCGCCGGTCGTATCGATGCTCCTGATGCGCGCGGCCATTTACCGCGATCTGCGGATGGGCAAGATGAAGCGGAAGAAAGGTGACGACGATGTCTACGGGACATTGTCGGAGGAATGAGTGCAACCGGCCTGCCGCGGGCGGGCAGAAGTCCCTTGGACTGACCGTCCATTTCCAAGAATCTTGTTTCTTCGGCCGACGTTGCGCGTTTGCCTCGGGCCACCACTCTGTTTGCGCCGGATCATAACTAGCGCAGCTCGCCCATGGCGCGGCACGATTCGTCTTGCAAAGGCCAATCGCTGTAATAGACTGCCAGAACGACTCTGTCCTTAACCTGGCATCAATGGACGGGTCGACCTTTCGTCACCCGTCCCCCCTTGTTCCGGCCCGCGCGGACCCGACCTTTCGTCTCGGGCGCATCCGTGGCACCTGCTATTGATCCCCACGTCAGCCGGAAATTCTATGGAGACAATGATGAATCGAATTTCTGTACTGGCGTTGGCCGCTTCGTTGACCGCATGCGGCGGTGGTGATCTTGATGGCGGAATGTTTGCCGGAAGCCCGGGAAATACTTCCTCGTTCTTGCAAACAACCGGTACCGGCGCCGATCCCGCCGCGCCCGGCGCCACCCCTGCCACGCCAGCGACCCCGGCTACGCCGGCTACACCTGGGGCGCCGGGAGCCGGGGCAACGCCGGCCACACCTGCCACACCTGCAACACCCGCAACTCCTGCCACTCCGTCAGCCGGCGCTCCCGGAGCGACACCGCCGGCAACCGTGCCCATCACCCCGGCGACGGCAGGCGCAGCGGCCTTCCTGGCCGCCGCCTACCAGGACGGTCTCGCCGAGATCCGGTTGGCGCAGCTCGCGCAGACGCGTGGTGAAAGTTCCGGTGTCAAAGAATACGCCAACGCAATGATCGAGCATCACACCATCGTCAATGCCCAGATCCAGCAGCTCGCACAGCAAAAGAGCGTTACGCTGCCGAGCGATATCACGGCTGAACAGGCCGCCGAAGTGACAAGGCTATCGGCATTGACGGGCCTGCAGTTCGATCGCGATTACATGTGGGAGAACGTTCTCACGCATCGCCTCGACCTCGCCGAAGCGATGCGCCAGTCACGCAACAGTGACGATCTCAATGCGCGCTATTTCGCCGCCATCAGCGCGCCGCTGCTCAAGACGCACCTGGGATTCGGGGAGGGCCTCCTGCAACGGCTCGACCCTGCGGCATTTGTTGCCTTCATATACCAGAGCAGCCTGGCTGAAATCGAATGGGCAGAACTGGCGCTGGACCGTGCTACCGACGAGGATGTGCGTCGCTTCGCGCAAAACATGATCGATGAACATACCGAGGCCAACGAGCGCATCACGGCTTTCAACGAGACCAAGGACTTGCCGTTGCCGACGGAAATCAATCCGGAGCAACAAGCCATCTCAGAGGAACTGGCCCGATTCTCCGGCGCCGATTTCGATCGTGCCTACATGGATGTCAATGTCGTCGCGCATGCGAAAGCGACACTGGCCGCGCGCACGCAGATGTCGGGAGAAGGCCGCGACGTCGACGTCCGGGGACTGGCGCGTTCGCTGGAACCCGATCTCGCGGGGCACTTTGTGAAGTCATCCGAGTTAGCGAGAAATATCACGCCGAGCTTCCTTTACAGTGCGGCCCAATCCAACTTGGCCGAGATCCGGCTGGGCTACCTCGGCGGCCTGCGGTCAACGAACGCCGGGATCAGCGGATATGGCCAGCGTCTGGCAAGCGAGCATACACCGGTGCAGGTACAGCTCGAGCAGCTGGCGCAGAGCATGAACATGGTCCTGCCTATCGAACTATCGCCGGAACAGCAGCTCGCATACAGCGCGCTTGTAAGGGCGCAAGGCCAGACATTCGACGCCGGTTTCGCCGCCTATAGCGAGCGCGTGCACGACGAGGCGATCGAGCGGTTTACGGAGGAATCGCAGCGGCCGACGAACCAGCAGACGCAGGCATTCGCGCAGGCACAGCTTCCTGTGCTGACCGCCCATCGCAACGAGGCCCGCTCCTTGTTGAGCGGGCTCGGCGGCCAGGTGCAGAGCGGCCTGCAGCAGCTGCAGGCGTTGCGCGACATGCTGTAGCTCGGTAGGCTGGGATTGCATCCCAGCCTGCGGACTGACCGCGTGGCGATCAGCGGCGGAAGATCTGCACCGCACGGTGCAGCGTGCCGGCCTGTTGTTTAAGACGTTTGCTGGTGGCGGCGTTTTGCTGAGCCAAGGCGGCGTTTTGCTGGGTGGTGCGTTCGATGTCGCTGATGGCGCGATTGACCTCGCTCACGCCCATCGATTGCTCGTTGGCCGCGTGCGTAATCTCCTGCACCAGGGTGGTTACGTCAGATACGGAGCGCACCATCGAGTTGATGATCTCTGCGGCCGAGTCGACATGGTGCGAACCTTGGTTGACCTGCTCGCTGGAGGCCGTGATCAAGGCGCGAATCTCCTTGGCCGATTCGGCGCTGCGGTTGGCGAGGACGCGCACTTCGCCGGCAACCACGGCAAATCCCCTGCCCATTTCGCCGGCCCGCGCCGCTTCCACCGCCGCATTCAGCGCGAGGATGTTGGTCTGGAAGGCAATGCTCTCGATCACCTTGATGACTTCAGTCACCCGCCCTGACGCATTGTTAATCGACTTCATGGTCGTCACGAGGTCTGCCACCGAAGCCCCGCCGGTACTGGCCGTGCGGCCGACTTCCCGGGTATTGCTTTCCACCTGCCGCGCTGCGTCGGCTGTTTGCTGTACCACCGAGGTGATTTGTTCCATGGCCGACGCGGTCCGCTCCACGCTGGATGACTGTTCTTCCGAGTGCTCGGCCAAGTGGTTGCTGCCCTGGGCAATTTCCTCGGCGGCTCCCGTGATGCTGGTCACTTCCGTCCGCACATCCTCGACAATCGCTCGCATGTTCAGATTGATCAGGCGAATATTTCGGATCAGCTTGCCGATCGGGTGGCGCATGTCGGCGGATATGTCGCCCTCCAGATTGCAGCCGGCGATGCGCGCAGCGAGATTGGTACATTGCTTCAGGGGCTCGGCAACGGCCCAGTGAAACCAGCTCAGCACGCCGGCTGCACCCAGCACCAGCACGGCGGCATCGAGTGCCGGCCCGAAGGTCGTGCCCGCTCCGGCCAGGTGGCTGACGAGCAGGGCCGAAAGCCACAGGCCGAGCGCCGCGGTCATGCGTTGGGTCAGCGACAGGCGGAACACGCGCTGGGGCCAGTCGCGCCAGCCCGTCTTGCGGACGCCGCCGGCATGCAGGCGCAAGCGCGGCCCGCTATTTCCAGGGTGGCGGAGCTGCTGGTACAAGGCTTCGGCCTCGGCGATCTGCGCGCGGGTGGGCTTGGTCCGCACCGAGATATAGGCGACATTTTTGCCATTGCGGACCACCGGGGTGACATTTGCCAGCACCCAGTAGTGGTCACCGTTCTTGCAGCGGTTCTTCACCACGCCCGACCACGGGCGGCCTCGGCCGACCGTGGACCACATGTCGCGGAACGCTTCCGGCGGCACGTCGGGATGGCGCACCAGGTTGTGCGGCTGCCCCAGCAGCTCGTCGTAGTCGTAGCCGCTGATAGCAACAAAGACGGCGTTGGCATGGGTAATGCGGCCTTGGGGGTCGGTTGTCGAAACCAGCATGGCACCGTCGCTGATCTCGACTTCACGCTGAGTAACTGGCAGGTTGGTGCGCATCGCTTTCTCTGATGTGAGTAGAACGCCCCAGGGAATGCGAGGCTGGGCCTGGCGAGATCAAGGGGATGAAGGGTTGTAATGATATAAATCAATCTTCTTTCATCCATGATCCAGATCAAAATTGGTTGCCATGTGGCCATTTTTCGGCGCCAGATTGACGGACGTAGTGGGCGCGCATCTACCCGACAGCTTGCAGTTACAATGGGTCATCCTGCTGATTTCATCTAACGCTCATGCACATCTGGGTCGATGCGGACGCTTGTCCCGCCGTTATTAAGGACATCCTGTTTCGGGTGGCCGAACGCGTGCAGCTCAACGTCACGCTGGTTGCCAACCGGCTGATCCGCGTGCCGGGCTCGCGCTTCATCCGCGCGCTTCAGGTACCGGTCGGTGCGGATGCGGCCGATGCAGAAATCGTCGAGCGCGTCTGTCCCGGCGACATCGTCGTGACCGGCGACATTCCCTTGGCCTCCCTGGTGCTGGAAAAAGGCGGCTTGCCGCTCAATCCGCGCGGCGAGTGGTACACCAAAGACACCATTGCCCAGCAACTGACGATGCGGGCCTTCATGGAAGAGCTGCGCGGCAGTGGTGTGGACACAGGCGGCCCGGCTGCGTTTAGCCACGCCGACCGACAGAACTTCGCCAATGCGCTCGATCGCGAACTGGCGCGAAGCAGGAATCGCGCAGGTTCCCGCTAAGCGTCGATTCTCAGCATCCACGCCGGCCTGATATTGGCCAGGCTTGGCAAGGGACGGCAATGCGCAGGCTGCACCCGCATTCAATTTCACACCGGAACGAACTGCTCACTGCGTAAATAATCAAACCTGGAGCTTTGCTTCCATTGCGCCCAGTGAGAGTTCTTCAATGAAGAAAAACGCATTCGATAGTCTCGCGTTTCTGCCCCTTGATAGCGAAGTCGCCTCGTTGGTGCGCTCCTTCGATTGGACGCGTTGTCCGCTTGGCGCTCCACAGCACTGGCCGCCGACACTGATTGCCCTCGTGAATAATATTCTGCTGTCCGAGGTGCCCATGATCGTGGCGTGGGGACCAAGACTTCTTTCCCTCTATAACGACGCTTACCGTCGTCAATTTCTCGGCAACAAGCATCCGGAGTCATTTGCTCAGCCCTTTCACGAAATCTGGTCTGAAATCGGGACTGAAATCAGCTCGATAGTGGAACGTGCCTGGGCGGGTAAGACTACCTATTCCGAAAACGCGCCATTTTCGGTGAACCGAAACGGATACAAGGAGCAATTCTGGGCGACGTTTTCTCACTCCCCGATTCTCGATGACGGTAACGTGGTAGGTACCCTGGGGATGGGTATGGACACTACCGCGCAAGTTCTGGCAGAGAAAAGGCAGCACTTTCAGCTTGCCTTCATTGACGAGTTGCGCGGGTTGACCAATCCCCACGACATTACGGCGGCTGCGACAAGGCTGCTGGGCGAACATCTTGCGGCCACCCAGGTTTTTTATTCTGAAATCGACGATCTTGCCGAAAACTTTTTCACCGGGGCGGCGTGGTCGGCCGTCCCACTGCCTCCACTTCCGTCGGGCGGCCGGCTAAGTGATTATGGCGAGGAGATCATTGCGAGCTTGCGTTCCGGCATACCGCTAATGATTGATGAAATTCATCGTGATCGCCGTACCATCCCTTATGCGGTGGCGTATGAAGGCTTGAACATCCGCTCGCTGCTGGTCGTTCCGCTTGTGAAATCGGGACGTCTGATCGCGGCCCTCAATGTGTCTCGCCTCGAACCCTACCGCTGGACCAAGGAAGACGTCAGTGCGACGCAAGATGTCGCCGAGAGAACGTGGGCTGCAGTCGAGCGCGCGCGTGCTGAAGCCGCGCTCGTGCTGGAGCGCGACCGCAGCCGGGACATCCTGGAAAATATGGATGAGGGCTTTGTACTGCTGGACCGTGGCTTTCGCGTCGTGCAGATCAATGCCGGAGCGCTGCGCCTGGAGCAACGATCTGCATCTGAATTTGTCGGGCGTACCGCTTGGGAGGCATGGCCCGGTATGGAAGCCTTGGAAATAGGGATGCTTTACAAACACGCCATGGCAGAGCGCGCCCGGGTGAAATATGAGCATTGCTACACCTATCCGGATGGACGCACGTTCTGGCTAGAGATGAATGCCTTTACTTATGGCGATGGGCTGGCGGTTTTCTACAGGGACGTCACAGAAGCCAAGCTTGCCGAGCAGCGGGTACTGACGGCTGCACAGCACGATCCGCTGACCGGGCTGCCAAATCGTGCATTGGTTTTCGAGTATGCACGGCATCTGCTTGCCGCCGCCCAGCGCAGCCATGCGCATGGGGCGTTTCTGTTCATCGATCTCGACCGCTTCAAGCCGATCAACGATCTTTACGGGCATGAAATCGGCGACCGGTTGCTGCAGGAAGTGGCAAAACGCCTCCTGAGATGCGTGCGCCAGGAAGATCTTGTCGGCCGGTTGGGAGGCGACGAGTTCATCGTTGTGCTGCATCAGGTGGGCAGTGTCCATTCGGCTGCCACCGTCGCGCAGCATATACTCGACGCACTCTCGCATCCGTTCGAGATCGATACCCTGGATCTTGCCATATCGGCCTGCATCGGCATCAGCGAGTTTCCGCAGCACGGCGCCGACGTGGATGCGCTCATCCATGCCGCCGATCTGGCCATGTATCAGGTCAAATACGATAACCGGGGGAACTATCTCGCCTACACTCCCGAATTGGATCATCGGGCCGACGCCTCCTCGGCAATCGAAGCCCGGTTAAAGCGGGCTTTACAACGCGAGGGCTTGGTACTGCACTATCAACCTGTCATCGACATGAAGAGCGGGCGCGTTGCCAGCGTCGAAGCCTTGCTCAGGCTGGATGGCGATGATGGTCAAATGATTGGTCCTGACCAGTTCATTCCAATCGCCGAAGCGGCGGGGCTGATCGGTCAACTCGGCGAATGGGTCGCCGTCGAGGCTTGCCGGCAGCATATCGCGTGGCGCAAGGAAGGATTGCCTGCGTTCAGCATGGCATTGAACGTATCGCCGCTACAGTTCCGGCAACGTGGATTCGCACAGCAGCTTCAGGCGATTGTACGAAATGCTGGACTGGATCCAGACTGTATCCAGATCGAAGTCACTGAAAGCACCGTAATGGGAAATGTCGACGACGCCATCAACACGCTGAAAGGCATCCGATCCAGCGGAATCCAGATCGCGCTGGACGATTTTGGTACCGGCTATTCCAGCCTAAGCCATCTGAGCAATCTTCCGCTCGACAAACTGAAGGTAGACCAATCCTTTGTGCGCCGTCTGGAACACGATAATGCAAGCAAGGCCATTACGATGGCCATTATTGCTTTGGGAAAAACGCTGAATCTGGAAATCGTCGGGGAAGGGATTGAGTCGGAACAAGCGCTGGAATATTTGGAAGAGCAAGGTTGCAACCTGGCGCAGGGTTATTTCATCAGCCGCCCCCTGTCGGCGGCAGACTTTGCGGGCTGGTACCGTAAGCGAAGTGAAGTGCATGTCTCGGTCCGTTGAGGGAGAGCGCGAAGGGTATGGCTTGATTAGCGCTCTGCGGAAAGCGCCAACTTCAAGCCCAAGGCGACCATGACTCCTCCTGCTGCCCGGTCGATCCCTACCTTCAGGCGCAGATAGGCAGTTCGTGGTCCGGCTGAAGACAGAATGATGGCGACGACCGAATACCATCCCGCTTCCACCATGAACACCAATCCGGCAACCATGCATCCGAAGGCAAGCGAAGTGTTTGAGGGCAGGAAGGCAGCGAAGACGCTGGCATAAACAATCGCAGTCTTCGGATTGCTTAACTGGGTCATCATTCCAAGGCTGAAGAAGCGAGTAGCCGCTGTTGTACTTGCCTGGTCCAGCCTGTCAGTATCAAGCGGTTCTTTGGCACCAAGAATAATTCGTATTCCGATGTAGGCAAGATACAAGCCTCCCAAAAGCTTGAGGGCCCAATACAAAGACGGGACCGCACGCAGTAATCCATTGAGTCCAAGAAGCGCGGCTGCCGCGAAAAGCAGCCCGCCAACGCCCATCCCGAGCGCAGCGTAAAGGCCGTTGGTGCGGGTCGTAGACGCGGCCGTGCGTGCAACCATGATGAAGCTTGGTCCGGGACTTGCCGCTCCGATCGCAAGGGCTGTAGTGATACCGATAATCGCAGCAAGCTCGTTCATGCTTTCGTTCCTTCACGCAGACGGGAGAAGCTGCAAATGTGTCATAAGGAAGTTGTCCGCGCAATACCGCTTCCACGGGAATGATGACGAGTTGGGCGGCTGCTCCCCTGGGATGAAGTCCCAGCTATCGGCAAAATGGTTGAGCAGTGCTGGGATTGCATCCCAGCCTACGAAGGTGTTGCTTTGACAACGGGAGCATGGCAGGATGTTGCCCAAATTCGCCCAGATGAGCTCCTGAATGAACCAGCGCGTTATCACTTTTATCGTGTGCCTGATTACTTCGGCAGCCGCTTGCGCTATTCAGTCGGTGGAGGCGGGCCTTCACCCATTGTACGAACGAATTCAGGCGATCAGCGGCGAACAGCAATTGCTCGATCGAAGGCTTCAGGCACCAGAGACGAGTGCACCTGAACGCGCCTTGGCTTGGCGTAGCTACCAGGTGCTTGAAAAGGAAAGACAACAACTGGCAAGTGAAATAGCCCAAGCCAAGCGACTGGGCCAATCGCCGCTTGTAACGTTTATGGCCCCCGCTACCGAAGCGAAATAAGATGAATGGCGGTCTTGTGCTACTGATTGCAGGTATCGGTGCGAAAGCTAGGGACCTTCTCTTCTTTCCTTTTCCATAGCAAACCGTCTGTAAATGTTGTCAGCATGCTTAACGAAAAGTCGAATTAACCTGACGTGCCAGTCATTTCATCGCCTGCTCAGAATGCATACGCACTACGAACTTCCCGCCCCGCGCCTGCCGGAGGGTACCACCAGGACGTCGCATTCCGTCTGCTCGAGCGTGTCGCGCGTCACGCTGCCGAGGATCATGTCCTCGAACCGCGACCTGCCGTGCTTGCCCAGGACAATCAGGTCGGACTGGATCGACTTTGAATAGTCCCGCACGGCTGGGCCGGGCATGCCGAAGACGATCGCGCTGCCCGCCTGCCGGTTTTCCGTGTTCACGGCGTGAATGAACCGGTCAAGATCCGTGCGCGCCTCCTCGCGTGCCTTCATGCGGTAATGGTCAATCACGTCGCGGGGGACGCTTGCATATTGCATCTTCCCTTCGAACATGACTTCGAATGCATGAAGGAACGTGATCTCCGCTGCCGGTGCCAAGGCCAGGCCAACCTGGGCGGCGCGGTGGGATTCCTCGGAAAAATCGACGGGGATCAGCACCCGTCGGTACGCTTGCCCCGGCACGTTCTTCACGACGAGCAAGGGGCGTCTGCAAAGATGGGCCAGGCGGTCAGCCGTATTGCCGAGCAGCAGATCGGAGAAAAAATTCCCGCCGTGCGCGCCGATCACCAGCAGGTCGGCATCGATCTCGTCGGCGCGTTGCGCGATTTCCGTGGCCGTCTTGCCAAAGCGTACATGGCTGGAAAATGTCACGCCGTAGTCATTCTTCAAGATGCCCATACGACGCTCAAGCTCGAGACTTGCCTGCGTTATCGCCTGTTCTCTTGCCATGTCAACGTTCGTGTTGGTGATCATGGCAAGGATATCCGGCTCGCCCCCTTCCCTGACGTTCAGGAGCTCGGCAGAGGCGACGCTGTGCTGTTGGCATAATTGAGCCGCGCGTTCCTCGGCACGCTGCGCCCGCTCGGTGAAGTCGGTGGCAACCAGCACATGACGAAGGTGATACATTCCTGTTCTCCGCTTGAAAAAAGTGCGACGGCTCCCCGCTCCTGAATTTACTCTTTCACCCTCCGGCATGGCCGGCGAACCGGGACCGATCTTGATAGAATTGATCTCCGTCAATAAAAGTGCGCCCGCTGTTTGCGTAAAATTGAACGGGACGCCGTGTGCGAATCAAACCTCGCACTGAGGTTTCCAATCCTGACATTTCATGAAACTGCCCAGACATCTTCGCTATATCGCGGCCTTGCTGGCGATGGTGAGCGTGCTTTTCAGCCAGCTCGCCGTCGCGGCCTATGCCTGCCCGAGCGTGGCCGACGGGCAGGCACAGCAGGCGCTCATGGCGATGCAGGCAATGAGCGAGCACCATGCCATGGCCGATTGCGAGGACATGGACGATACGCAGTCGTCGCTCTGCCGCACGCATTGCCAAGGTGATAGTCCGTCGGCCGACAGGACACAGCCGCCGAACGTTTCGCCATCGGTCGCGATCATCCTGGTTCCCGAGGTAGGCAGCGTCGATGTCGCTTTCCGCCCCATACGTACGCCAGCCGTCAGCTTCTGGCTGACCCGCACCGCTTCCCCTCCCCTGTCCATCCGGAACTGCTGCTTCCGCATTTGACACGCCGCCGGTTTCCCGCACTGCACTCCTGCCGCTTTGCGTAGGCGTGCCCTCACGCCTTCGGCGAGCAATCCCGATACTTCTTTCTCTCTTCGGAGACAGCAATGCAACACACTTTACGTGCCTGCGCCCTGGCGGCCGCGCTGGTGCTGGGCGCGCCACTGGCGATCGCTTTCGATGGCGCGAACATCGGCGCCTCGGTCGAGAGCCTTCTCGAATTCGCCCGGGAACGCAATCCCGAACTCGCATCCATGCGCCATGAAGCAGAAGCGGCAGGCGAACGCGCGGTGTCGGCCGGCGCCCTGCCCGACCCCAAACTGCGCATCGAACTGGAAGACGTCACGATGATGGGCGAGCAGAATCCGACCTTGTCGCCCAGCCGCGCCGGCAAGGCACGGTACCAGATCATGCAGGAACTGCCCTGGTTCGGTAAGCGTGACTTGCAGCGCGAAGTTGCCGCCCTGGACGCCGAAGGGGCGAAGGGCAAGGCGCATGCGACCTGGGCCGAGCTTGCCGCGCGCATCAAGGCCGCCTATGCGCAGCTCTACTACGTCCATGAAAGCGAGCGCCTGACCGGGGAAATCCTGGACCTGATGACGCGCCTGGAGCGCGTCACCCAGGTCCGCTACGCCGGCGGCCTGGCAGCCCAGTCGGATGCGATCCGCGCGCAGGTAGAGCTGACCAACATGAAAAACGAGCTCGTGATGCTCGACAACGAAAAGCGCATGCTGCACGCGCGGATGAACATGCTGATCGCGCGCCCGGTGGCGGCGCCGTTGGCCGACCCGGAACGCCTGCGCCCCTTGCCTCCTCCGGCTCGTCTTGAGTACGCCGTCCTCGCCGAACGCGTGCGTGGGCGGAACCCGCGCTTGTCGTCCGAGGATGCGCGCGTGCGCGCGGCAGAAAAGAGCCGGGACCTGGCCTACAAGAACCGCTACCCGGATTTCGCGGTCGGCTTTGCGCCGGTGCAGACGGGGAAGTCGGTGAAGGAATGGGAAGTCATGCTCGAAATGAATATTCCGATCCAGCAATCTTCGCGCCGCGCGATGGAGCGCGAATCCGAAGCGATGCTGTCCGCCGCGCGGGCGCGCAGGGACGCGACGTCCAACGAAGTGTTGTCGGAACTGGCCGAGAGCCTTTCCGCGCTGGAGGCAGCGCGACGCACCGAATCCATCATCACCGGCAGCCTGCTGCCGCAGGCGGAGCTGACCTACAAGGCAGCCCTGGCCAGCTATGAAAACGGCAAGGTCGATTTCGCGACCCTGCTCGATGCCCAGCGCCAGATCCGCCAGGCAAGGCAAGGCAAGATCAAGGCACAGGCCGAGGCCCAGGCCCGCCTTGCGGAAATCGAACGACTCTTGGGAGAGGAACTATGAAACAGTCCGCTAGCATCGCCATCGCCGTGGTTGTGGCGGGCATCGTCGCCGGGGCCGGCGGCTACCTGGCCGGTTCGCGCGAGACCCCCGTGCAGGCCGGAGGCGCGGTGAAACAAGAGCGCAAGCCGCTGTACTACCGCAATCCGATGGGATTGCCCGATACCTCCCCGGTGCCGAAGAAGGACCCGATGGGCATGGATTACATCCCCGTGTATGAAGGCGGGGAAGAAGAGACGTCTTCCGGCAAGGAGATCAGGATCAGTACCGAGAAGGTGCAGAAACTCGGCGTGCGCACCGAGAAGGCGACGCAGCGGGCGATCGACAAGGTGGTGCGCGCGGCCGGACGCGTCGAGCCGGATGAACGGCGCGTGTTCATCGTCGCGCCGAAATTCGAAGGCTATGTCGAGCGCCTGCACGTGAACGCCACCGGGCAGCCGGTCGGCAAGGGGCAGCCGCTGTTCGAGGTCTACAGCCCCGAGCTGGTGTCGGCCCAGCGGGAATATGCGATCGCCGCGCAAGGACTGCAGTCGCTCAAGGGCGCCGACACCGATGCGCAATCGGGCATGCGGCAACTGGCGGACTCCAGCCTGCTGCGCCTGCGCAACTGGGATATTTCCGAGGAACAGATCAAGGCACTGGCGAAGTCGGGCGATGCGAAACGGACGATGACTTTCCGCTCGCCGGTAGCGGGCATCGTGACGGAAAAGAAAGCCGTCCAGGGCATGCGCTTCATGCCGGGCGAAATGCTGTACCGGATTTCCGATCTGTCCACGGTCTGGGTGTTCGCCGATGTGTTCGAGCAGGATATCAGCCTGGTCAAACCCGGCACCCGGGCCACGGTGCGGATCAATGCCTACGCGGACAAGGAGTTCGACGGCAAGGTCACGTATGTCTACCCGACCCTCAATGCCGAAACGCGTACCGCTCAGGTGCGTATCGAACTCGCCAATCCCGGACAGCTGCTCAAGCCCGGCATGTTTGCCAATGTTGAACTCGCGGCCGCCCCGCGCGCCGAGGCTGTCACGGTGCCGCTGTCGGCGGTGATCGACAGCGGCACGCGCCGCATCGTGCTGGTGCAGCGCAAGGAAGGCCAGGGGCGGTTCGAGCCGCGCGAAGTCAGGCTCGGCGCGCGCAGCGACAACTATGTCGAGGTGCTGGAAGGCGTGCAGGATGGCGAGGACGTGGTCGTTGCGGCCAACTTCCTGATCGATGCCGAAAGCAACCTCAAGGCCGCGATCGGCGGCTTCGGAAGCGCCCCGAAACCGGCCGCCGCCGGCCACAAGGCGGAGGGCAGGATCGACGAGATCGATGCGAAATCGGGTACGGTCAGCATCGACCACGGCCCAGTCGAGAGCCTGAAGTGGCCGGCCATGACCATGGAATTCAAGGTCGCCAACAATGCCTTGCTCAAGAACATGAAGCCGGGCGACCCGGTCAGCTTCGAGTTCGTCGAGCGCCAGCCGGGCGAATGGGTGATCACCGGATTCCAGCCCGCCCCGGCGACGCTCCGCAAGGCGCCCGCCCCCGCTGCCGACCCGCACGCCGGCCATCGCTGACAGGAAGCCATCATGCTCAACAAGATCATTGAATGGTCCGGCAGGAATGTCTTCCTGGTCCTGCTGGCCACGCTCTTCGTCACGCTTGCCGGCGTCTATGCGCTAATCAAGACGCCGATCGACGCGCTGCCCGACCTGTCGGACGTGCAGGTGATCGTCTATACCGAGTATCCGGGCCAGGCGCCGCAGGTGGTCGAAGATCAGGTGACCTACCCGCTCACCTCGGCCATGCTATCGGTGCCGAAATCGAAAGTCGTGCGCGGCTTCTCCTTCTTCGGCGCGTCCTTCGTCTACATTATTTTCGAGGACGGCACCGACATCTACTGGGCGCGCTCGCGCGTGCTGGAATACCTGAACTTCGCCGCGGGCCGCATGCCCAAGGGCGTCACGCCGCAGCTCGGGCCGGACGCGACCGGCGTCGGCTGGGTCTACCAGTACGCGGTGCTGGCCAAGGACAAGACGCTGGCCGAACTGCGCACGCTGCAGGACTGGTACCTGCGCTACCAGCTCGCCAAGGCGCCGGGCGTGGCCGAAGTGGCATCGGTGGGCGGCTTCGTGCAGACCTACCAGGTCACGGTCGACCCGGTGAAACTGCGCGCCTACGACATTCCGCTGATGAAGGTGGCGCAGGTGATCCGCGAGTCGAACCGCGACGTCGGCGGCCGCGTGGTCGAGATGGCCGAGACCGAGTACATGGTGCGCGGCAAGGGCTACCTGCGCGGCCGGGCCGACCTGGAAAACCTGGTGGTGAAATCGGAACGCGGCACGCCGGTGCTGGTGCGCGACATCGCACGCGTCGAACTGGCGCCCGACGAGCGCCGCGGCCTGGCGGAGCTCAACGGCGAAGGCGAGGTCGTCTCCGGCATCGCGATGGCGCGCTACGGCCAGAATGCGCTGGAGGTGATCGGCAACATCAAGGCCAGGATCGCCGATATCAGCGCCGGGTTGCCGGAAGGCGTCAGCATCGAAGCGGTGTACGACCGCTCGGAACTGATCCATCGCGCCATCGACACGCTGAAGCACACGCTGATCGAGGAAAGCATCATCGTCGCGCTGGTGTGCATCGTGTTCCTGCTGCATGTACGCAGCGCGCTGGTGGCCATCCTGATGCTGCCGGTCGGCGTGCTGATGGCCTTCATCGCCATGCGCGCGCTGGGCATGAATTCGAACCTGATGAGCCTGGGCGGGATTGCGATCGCGATCGGGGCGATGGTCGACGCGGCCATCGTGATGATCGAGAATGCGCACAAGCACCTGGAACGGCTCAAGGAAGGCGAGTCCAGAGTGGAAGCGATGCTGGCCGCCTGCAAGGAAGTCGGCCCCTCGCTGTTCTTCTCGCTGCTCATCATCACCGTGTCCTTCCTGCCGGTGTTCACGCTGGAATCGCAGGAGGGCCGCCTGTTCTCGCCGCTGGCCTACACCAAGACCTTTGCCATGGCGGGCGCGGCGCTGCTGTCGATCACGCTGGTGCCGGTGCTGATGATGCTGTTCGTCCGCGGCAGGATCATGCCGGAAGCGAAGAACCCGGTGAACCGCTTCCTGATCCGGGTCTATCGCCCGGTCATCAAGGGCGTGATGCGCTGGAAAAAAGCCACGGTCTTTCTTTCATTGGTGGTCCTGGCGCTTACCCTCTATCCGGCATCCCGCCTCGGCAGCGAGTTCATGCCGACCCTGAACGAAGGCACCCTGCTCTACATGCCGTCCAGCCTGCCGGGCATGAGCATGACCAAGGCGGCGGAACTGTTGCAGACCCAGAACAAGATCATCAAGTCGTTCCCGGAAGTCGCGTCGGTGGTCGGCAAGGCAGGGCGTGCCAATACCGCGACCGACCCGGCACCGACCGAGATGTTCGAGACGGTCATCAACCTCAAGCCGAAATCGGAATGGCGGCCGGGCCTGACCATGGATGCGCTGATCGCCGAAATGGACCAGGCGCTGCAGTTCCCCGGCGTCGCCAATGCCTGGACCATGCCCATCAAGGCGCGCATCGACATGCTGTCGACCGGCATCCGCACGCCGGTCGGCATCAAGGTGTTCGGAAAGGACCTCGATGAAATGGAACAACTGGCCAAGCAGATCGAGGCCGTGGTCAAGGCCGTTCCGGGAACGAGCTCCGCCTTCGCCGAGCGCATCACGGGGGGCTTCTACCTCAACATCGAGCCCGACCGCGCGCAGCTTGCCCGCTATGGCCTGACCGTGGGTGAGGTGCAGGATGTCATCGCCACCGCGCTGGGCGCCGAAATGGCAACCACGACGGTAGAAGGCCGGGAACGTTTTGCCGTCACCGTGCGCTATCCCCGGGAAATGCGCAGCGACCCGCAATTGATCGCGCGCGAAGTGCTGGTGCCGACCGTGGACGGCCCGATGATCCCCCTCGGCCAGCTGGCACGCATCGGGATCGCCAAGGGAACGCCGGGTATCCGCACCGAGAACGCGTTGCTGTCGGCATATATCTACGTCGATATTCGCGGCCGCGATATCGGCGGGTATGTGGCGGATGCGCGCAAGGCGGTCAACGAGCAGGTGAAGTTCCCGCCGGGATACTACGCAACGTGGAGCGGCCAGTTCGAAGCGATGGAACGCGCGATCGAGAAGATGAAGGTCGTGGTGCCGGTGACGCTGCTGATCATCTTCCTGCTGCTGTACCTCAACTTCAGGCGGCTGACCGAAACCATGATCGTGATGCTGTCGGTCCCGTTTGCCCTCGTCGGCGGCGTCTGGCTGATGTGGCTGCTCGGCTACAACATGTCGGTCGCGGTTGCTGTCGGTTTCATCGCGCTGGCCGGTGTCGCCGCCGAGACCGGCGTGGTCATGCTGATCTACCTCGATCACGCGTGGGAAGCGGTCAGGAAGAAGCGCAAGGCCGAAGGCACACGGCCGACGGCAGCCGACCTGTATGCGGCCGTGATGGAAGGCGCGGTCGAACGGGTACGTCCGAAGATGATGACGGTGGTGGCCATCATGACCGGCCTGCTGCCGATCATGTGGAGCAGCGGCACTGGGTCCGAGGTGATGAGCCGCATCGCGGCGCCGATGGTGGGCGGCATGGTCTCGTCGACCGTTCTCACGCTCGCCGTGATTCCGGCCCTGTACGCACTGGTAAAACAATGGCGGCTGGACAGTGGCCGCGAGCAATGACCGATGAATAACCGGAGGAAATACGAGATGAAACGAGAAAGACTGACTATCGCCGCCGCAGCCGCGTTTCTGCTACTGTGCGTCGTTGGCATTGCACAGGCGCAGTCCATGAAAATTCCGAAACCGAGCGACGGCTTGATGCCCAATCCGGGAAGAGGAAAAGCGCTTTACGCCAGCCACTGCTCCTCATGTCACGGCGCGGACCTGAAAGGCAGCGACAAGGGGCCGCCGATGTTGCACAAGGTGTACGAGCCGTCGCACCACAGCGATGTTGCTTTCCAGCTCGCCGCCGCACGCGGCGTGCAGGCCCATCACTGGCAGTTCGGGGACATGGCGCCGGTACCGGCGGTCACGCCGGACGATGTTGCGCACATTACCGCGTTCATCCGGGCGGAGCAGCGCAAGGTCGGGATTCGATAGGCAACGCAGCCACTGCGAAGCACCCATTGGAGAATCAATTGAAGAAAGCAACGACACACATTCTTGCGGCGGCCAGCTTTGCCGCGCTGTTTGCCACCCTGCCCGCCGCGCATGCACACGGCGGCGGCGAGCACCGGAGCCAGGCGAAAATCTCGGCCGAAGAGCACCCGTTCGGCCGGCAAGGCGATCCGAAGAAAGCAACACGCACGATTGGCATCGACATGAGCGACGACATGCGCTTCAGCCCGGCCGAGATCACTGTCAGGCAAGGAGAAACCATCCGGTTCGTGGTCAGGAACAAGGGAAAAATGCTTCACGAAATGGTGATCGGCACCATGGATGAGCTGAATGCGCACGCCGAGATGATGAGGAAGCATCCCGGCATGGAGCATGACGAACCGTATATGTCCCACGTCAACGCGGGCAAGAAGCAGACGCTGGTCTGGCAGTTCAGCAAGGCTGGGGAGTTTTACTTCGCCTGCCTGATCCCTGGCCATTTCGAGGCCGGAATGGTGGGAAAGATCAAGGTGACGAAAGGATAGCGATTCCGGTCCGGGCCTCGCGCGGACCGAGCGAGTTCGCTTTTTTAGTTGCAAAGCTAATTAATTTGAGCTAAGGTATATCCATGTTCGAGCACTGCCTCTATTTCAATACAACCGCCCTCGCGCGCGCCCTCGACCGGGAATGGACGAAGGCCTTCAGCCCGTTCGGCCTGACGCCGTCGCAGGCGTTCATGCTGCGGGCCGTACTCGCCAGGCCTGGCCTGCTGCAGAACGAACTGGCGAAGGAACTCGCGATTTCCCGTCCGACCGCAACCCGTTCCCTGGACGGGTTGCAGAAGCTGGACCTGATCGAACGCCGCTCGACGGAATCGGACGGCCGGGAGTATGCGATTTACCCGACGGCGGCAGCGCAGGACATCAAGGACGGGCTCAATGCGGCCAGCGCCGCTGTCACGAAGCGCTTCAAGGCAGAACTGGGGCGCGAGGAATTCGAAGAGACCGTCGCGAAGATGAGAAACATCCGCATCACACTGGAATAAATTTTTTTTGCACAGATAGTTGCAGCACTAACTAAATAGGAGCCTCAAATGCCGATCCTGAATGTCAAAGTAAGCGGGACGAAGTCCGCCGAGCGCACTGCGCAGATCTCCGAGCTTTTGCTCGACCTCACCACGCGCATCCTGAAGAAGAAAAGAGAAGTGACAGCGATTGCCATCGATTACGTGGATCCGGACCACTGGATCGTCGGCGGGAAATCTCTGAGCGAACAGGGAAAGCACAGTTTCTACTTCGATATCAAGATCACGGACGAAACCAACACCAAGGATGAAAAGGCGCTATATATCAAGGAGGCTTTCGACGGCTTCGCGCGGATCCTTGGGAGCCTGCATGAAGAAAGCTACATTTATGTGCAGGACGTCCGGGCCGCCTCATACGGTTATGGAGGCTATACGCAGGAGTATCGCTATCATCACTGAGCTCTCCCCTCCTCGTCCGGCAGGTCCAGCGCGATCTTTGTCTCGAACTTCGAACAGTTCATCGCGAAATTGCTCTTGAAATTGCGGACATTGTTCATCGACGTAAACACGCGCCGAGTAAATGCGTGGTAGCTCTCCATGGAGGCGGAGTTGACGATCAGCAGGAAGTCGAACTCGCCCGACACCTCGTAACAGGCCATCACGTCGCCCTCGCCCATCATCTTCCGTTCGAAGGCGCGCAGCAGGGCGTCGTTCTGCTTTTCCATCTCGACCGATACAAAGACGGTGAGCGGCCGTCCGACGAGGTTCCGGTCCACGATGCCTACCTGCTTGAGCAGGTAGCCGTCGGCCTTGAGTTGCACGATGCGGCGCTGGCACGTCGCCACGGAGGCGTGAACACGCTCTGCCAATTCGCGGAGCGGCACGGAGGCGTCTTCCTGCAAGGCATTGAGGATTAGTACGTCGAGTCGGTCGAGTGGCATGGCGTAATTCCGGATAAGGCGAGATGTTTTCCCATTTTCTCCGAAAAGCCCGGAAAGTTTCTCACCCGTCTCACAGCGACGATAAATTTTATCGGCGTCGATGTCTATACTTTGAGTCATCCGAACCAAAGCCAGGAGACGCCCGTGACGACCGATACCGCGCTTGAACAACAGTTGATCGAATGGCGCCACGCGCTTCACCGCTGCCCGGAAACCGGTTTTGAAGAAAAGCAAACATCGGATTTCGTCGCACGCGTCTTGGCGGATCTCGGCCTGGAGGTGCACCGCGGGATCGGCGGGACCGGCCTTGTCGCAAGCCTCACGGTGGGCGCCGGCCAAGGGGTGATCGGTCTGCGCGCCGACATGGATGCGTTGAACATCCATGAATCGGCCGCGGGGAGGCTCCACGCATCGCAAACGCCCGGGAAAATGCACGCCTGCGGCCACGACGGCCACATGAGCATGGTCCTCGGCGCCGCCAGGCTCCTGTGCGAGCGGCGCGACTTCAGCGGCACCGTGCGCTTCATCTTCCAGCCCGCCGAGGAACACGGGCGCGGAGCGAAAGCGATGATGAGCGACGGCTTGTTCGAGCGCTTCCCCGTGGATGAAATCTATGGTGCGCACAACATGCCTGGCATCCCGGCGGGCCATATCGCCACGCGCGTCGGCGGCATCATGGGCAGCGAGGACAATTTCGTCATCCATATCAAGGGGCGCGGCACCCACGCCGCCCGCCCGCACATGGGAATCGATCCGATCGTGATCGCAGCGGAAATCATCCTGGCCCTGCAGACGGTTGTTTCAAGGTCGCTCGATCCGGGCGTGCCGGCTGTCGTTTCATGCACGGAGGTGTTCACCGACGGTATCCGCAACGCCATTCCGACGCACGTCACGATCAAGGGCGACACGCGCAGCTATACGCCCGACGTGCAAGCAATGCTGGAAAGGCGCATGCGCGAGATCTGCGAGGGAATCAGCCGCACGCACGGCGCCGAATGCACGTTTGAATACACCCACGAATTCGCGCCGACGGTGAACTGGGAACAGTGTGTCGCAGTGGCCTTGAAGGCCGCGCGGAATGTCGTCGGCGCGGAACACGTCAATGCCGATATCACGCCGCTCATGATTTCCGAGGACTTCGGCGCCTTCCTGCAAAAGGTCCCCGGCGCGTTCGTCTTCATCGGCAATGGCGACCACGGCCAGGGCAGCATACCCTTGCACAACGCGACCTACGATTTCAATGACAAGGTTTTGCCCATCGGCGCGAGGTATTTCGCCGAGATCGCGCGCGTGCGGCTCCCTGCGTAAGGCCTTCTCCCACCATCTCATCGTTCACATCATGATCATCAGGAACAAACAAGCCACCCGCACCGATTACCCTTCGGACCTGCGCGCCATCATGAACATGGAACAAGCCGAGGAGAGCCGCGACTGGCTGTCCTGCTGGCCGATGCTTAGCCCTGGGGCTACGCCGGTGCGGCAGCTTCCGGGCCTCGCAGGGCGACTGGGCGTAGCGAAGATCAGCCTGAAGGACGAATCGGAGCGTTCCAGCCTTGGCAGCTTCAAGGCGCTCGGTGCGCCGATCGCCCTCGTTCGTCTGATCCTGCGCGAGAAGAAAGACCTGCCGCTGACCCCCAAGGGCCTGCTGCTTGGACACCATGCCGATGTGCTCCGCGATTTCACGGTCATCAGCGCCACCGACGGGAACCACGGCCGCGCACTCGCTGCCGCGGCCAAGGACATCGGCTGCCGCTGTGTGATCGTGCTGCACCGTCATGTGAGCGTGGAGCGTGAACAGGCGATTGCGGCCTATGGCGCGGACATTGTGCGCATCGAGGGTGACTATGATGCTTCCGTCGTGGCAGCGGCCGAGCATGCGGCAGAGCATGGATGGCATGTTGTGTCCGATACCTCCTACGACGGCTATGAAACCGTCCCGCGGGATGTCATGCAAGGATACGGAACGATTGCAGCAGAAGTGCTCGCCCAGGAGAACGTGGGGCACAAGGCCACAAGTCCCTACTCCCATGTTTTCCTGCAGGGTGGTGTCGGCGGACTGGCTGCCGGCGTGGCGAGTTACCTGTGGGAGCGATTCGGCGCGCAGCGTCCTGCTTTCATCGTCGTTGAACCGGTGCAGGCGGATTGCCTGTTTCAAAGCGCGGTCCAGGGGGCCCCTGCCCGCGCGACGGGCTCCGTCGATTCGGTCATGGCCGGCCTGGCATGCGGCGAGACGTCGCCGTTGGCCTGGCGCTTCCTGGCTCCCGCAGTCGATTTCTTCCAGACCGTGACTGACGACCAGGCGATCGCTGCAATGCGTCTGCTGGCCGAGGGCAATTCTGAAGACATTCCGGTGGTGGGCGGCGAATCGGGCGTCGCGGGACTGGCCGGACTGCTGGCCCTCAGCGAGGACGCCGGGCTGCGCCGGGAGGTTGGGCTGGACGCATCGAGCAGCATCTTGCTGGTTAACACAGAAGGTGCGACCGCGCCGTCGATCTACGCGTCATTGATCGGCGCACCCGCGGAGGCGGTGCTGAAGCGGCAGCGTGCGTGGCTTCCGGGTAAGCGGGCAGCTTGATTCAAGTAGACAATGCGACGTGCTTGCTTGCAGGGACGTGCTTGACAATGGGAAGACGCTGAACCAACACTGAATGCGTGTAGACAGGAGGCGACCATGTCCTTATACCTCACCCGCTTCAGTTACACCTCCGAGACGTGGAATGCGATGATCAAGCATCCGGAAGACCGGCGGGAAATGGCCCGGACGGTCATCGAGTCGGTCGGCGGCAAGCTCCATGGTTTCTGGTATGCCTTTGGCCAGTACGATGGCTATACGCTATGGGAAGCGCCTGACAATGTCAGGATGGCATCTGTTGCCCTTGCGCTTTCTTCCCGTGGCGCGATCAAGTCACAAGAGACGGTTGTCCTTCTGACCGTGGAGGATACCCTTGACGCCCTGAGAGGAGCAGCACAGGTGCCCTATCGTCGCCCCGGCCAGGGAGGTGGGTAGGCTGGGATGCAATCCCGGCATAAATGGTGCTGGGATTGCATCCCAGCCT
>Ga0196970_1000754_pt1 | contig 31289 bp, 31 predicted proteins | sample S1v_513CmetaG_FD_148672 | JGI IMG/M metagenome (GOLD analysis project Ga0196970, IMG submission 148672) | Soil microbial communities from Anza Borrego desert, Southern California, United States - S1+v_5-13C | ecosystem: Environmental > Terrestrial > Soil > Desert | place: USA: California... | reverse complement strand
AGCCGCACCCGTACGGCAACAACGGCGGCGCCTTCGCGAGCGCACCCGCCGGTGGCGCGATGAGTGGCTACGGCATCCCCGGCCTCGGCGGTCGGCAACCCGTGGCCTGGGTGGGGCCACCGCCGACGCCTCGCCACCCGGTCGACGGCACGGTCCGCCGTCCGCTCGTGGCGATCTGCGACACCGATCTCGCGGACCACCCCTGGCTCGGCCCCGAGCACGTCGAGCGGGACCCCGCGGTCCTCGGGCTCCCGATCGGCCTGGCGCGTGTGGCGACCGACGTCACGGGGTCGGCGGACACGCTCGTCGGCGACCTCCAGGCCGATGCGGGACACGGCACCTTCATGGCCGGTCTGGTCCGCCAGGTGGCTCCGGACGCACGCATCCTGGCCGTCCGGCTCTTCGGTGGTGACGGCGCGGTCTCCGAGGCCCAGCTCCTGCGCTCCCTGCAGCTCCTCGCCCTGCGCCAGGCCCTCAGCGTGGCGGGGACCGGGGAGGCGCCGGTGGACGTCGTCGTCCTGTCGCTCGGCTACTACCACGAGACCCCTGAGGACGTCGCTTTCGACGGTCTGCTCCTCGGGCCGATCGGGCTCCTCGGCGAGCTCGGCGCCACGACCGTCGTCTCGGCCGGCAACGACGCCACCGTCCGACCGATGTTCCCGGCGGCCTTCACACCGCACAGCGGTGGTCCGGTGGCGGCCGACGCCGCGCGCCTGCCCGTCGTCGCGGTGGGCGCAGAGAACCCCAACGGCTCGGTCGCGCTCTTCAGCAACGACGGCCCGTGGGTGCGGGTGGTACGTCCCGGCGCCGCCCTCGTGAGCTGCTACCCCGAGACCTTCGACGCATCCGGTCAGCCCGGGGCCGAGCTGGTCACGGCGGACGGCACGTGGCGGTCCGCGGTCGACCCGGACGACTTCACGTCCGGCTTCGCCGTCTGGAGCGGCACGTCCTTCGCCGCGCCTGTGCTGGCCGGCGAGCTGGCGGCCCGCCTCGCCGACGCGTATGCGGGTGGCGACACCGACCCCGCTCCCGCGGCGGCGGTGACCCGGGGCTGGGCGGCGCTGACGGCCGCCACGGCCGACGACGACGAACCGCTGGTCCGGCCATGATCGACGCCCGCCCCTCCGGGGACACGCTCGTCGCACGGGCCGCCGTCGCCTTCGCCGACTTCCGGGACGGCGCCCGGCCCGCGTTCGACGACCTGATGACGATGGTCACCCCGTTGCTGTGGCACACCGTCCGCGCTGCGGGGCTCGACCGCACGCAGTCCGAGGACGTGCTGCAGACCGTGTGGCTCAACCTCCTGAGGCACGCGGACTCCGTGCGCGACCCGCGCACCGTCGTGAAATGGCTCCTGATCACGACGAAGCGTGAGGCGTGGCGGGTGCGACGCCGTGAGCGCGAGGCCGTGGCCATCCCGGCCAGCACCCTCGACGGCTCGCCGGAACCCTGGGACCGGCCCGTCGACCCGACCGACGAGCCCGACGCCGTCGTCGAGCTCGGCGAGCGCCAGGAACGGCTGTGGCGCCACGTGCACCAGCTCCCGCCACGGTGCCGCGAGCTCATGCGCGTCATCGCGTTCGCCGACCGGCCCGACTACGGGCACATCGCAGAGGCCCTCGGCATGCCCGTCGGCAGCATCGGACCGACGCGAGGTCGCTGCCTCGCCAAGCTCCACGACATCCTCGCCAGCGACCCGGCATGGGAGGCCTGATGACCACGAACGCCGCCGACGCCCCCCTCGACGGGGCCGACGTCGCACTGCTGTCCGAGCTCGCCGCGCTGTACTCCTCGGTGGACCCCGTGCCGCCCGGGCTGCTCGAGCGTCTCTCCTTCACCCTCGCGCTCGACGAGCTCTACGCAGAGGTCGCCGCGATGACCCGCGTGACGGGCGACCTGGCGGGCGTTCGCAGCGAGACCGGCGTCCGGACGGAGACGATGACGTTCTCCGCCGAGTGCCTGACGGTCATGGTCACCGTCAGTCGCACGGCCCCGGACCGGGTGCGGCTGGACGGCTGGGTCGCGCCCGCCGCACCGCTGCCGGTGCGTCTGCGCATGCAGGGAGGGCGTCTCGAGACCGTCGCCGACGACGGCGGTCGCTTCTCGTTCGCGGACCTGCCCACCGGCTTCGTCCAGCTGGCCTTCGGGGCAGGACACGCGGAGGAGGCGGGCCAGGTGGTTGTGACGCCGTCCTTCGAGCTGTAGACACCTGCCTATGCGTCTCGCGCCAGGGCTCCACGTCTGGCGCGAGCGCTTGGCTGAGGGCGTACGGCAGAACGCTGCCGGGCACCCCGTCCTCGCCGAGCGAACCTTCAGCCGGCTGCTGCGGGACATCGAGCGCGCGGGCGACGTCGGCGTCGGTACCGCCGTGATCCGGGCCCGGGCGCACCTGGGGCGCGGGGCGAGCACCTTCGACCGCCGCGGCGACCTCGACGTCGCTCTCGCTGACATCGACACGGCCGCCGAGCTCGCCCGGGAGGCAGGTGCCGACCACGTCCTGGCTGCCGTGCAGGGTCAGCGCGCACTGGTGGCGCTGTCGATGGGCCGCACCTCGGACGCGCTCAGCGCCTTCGACGCCGCGGTCGAGCTGCTGGACCGCGCCGAGCCGTACGACCAGATGTGCATCCTGCTCAACCGGGGCGCGCTCCACCTCGAGAACGGCTCCATCGTGCCCGCCCGTCGGGACCTCGCACGGTGCGCCGCCCTCGCGGCCGCTGCCGGCGACCGGGTCCTGGAGTACAAGGCGCGGCACAACCTCGGCTACGTCGAGTTCCTCGCCGGCAACCTCCCGCGCGCCCTCGGCGAGATGGCGGCCGCCGCCGAGCTGGACGCGGGTGGCCCCTGGCCGACCGCCCTGCTCGACCAGGCCCGCGTCCTGCGGGAGGCAGGGCTGCTGAGCGAGGCCGACGCCGCCCTGCGCACCGCCGAGGAGCTCTACCGCCGGGACGGCGTCGCGCAGGGGGTCGCGGAGACCCTCCTCGCCCGCGCGGAGTGCGCCCTGACGTCCTCGCCGGCCGCTGCCCGGGCCTTCGCCGCCGACGCCCGTCGACGGTTCCGCCGCCGCGGCAACGTGCGCTGGGAACGGCGCGCCGAGCACCTGCTCCTGGTGGCGACCCTCGCGAGCGCGGAGAGCACGGACGTGCCGGGGGCAGATCGCACGGCACGACTCCGCGCCGTGGCCCGCCAGGCCGGGGAGGTGGCCGCCACCTGCGCCGTCGAGCGACGGGAGGACCTCGCCCGGTCGGCGCGCCTCGTCGAGGCGACCGCACTCCTGGCTGCGGGTGAGACGGTCGCGGAGCTGCCCGAGCTGCGGCGCCACGACCAGCTCGGCATCAGGCTGCAGGCGAGGGAGGTCCGGGCACGGGCCGCCCGCGCCCGCGGGGACGCCCGTTCCGCCCGTGCCGAGGTGCGTGCGGGGCTCGAGGAGGTGTGCGCCTACCAGGCACGGTTCGGCTCCCTCGACATGAGGACGGCCAGCGCCGTCCACGGCGTCGCCCTCGCGCGCCTGGACCTGGACCTCGCCCTGGAGACCGGCCGCGCCGCGACGATCTTCGCCAGCCTCGAGCGGACGCGCGCCGCCTCCTCACGGCTCACACCGGTGCGCCCTCCCTCCGACGCCCGCGAGGCGGCGCTGCTCTCGGAGCTCCGTCTGGTCGAGGAGGAGGCGCGCGGGTTCGAGGGGGCGGGTGACCCGGCCTCGCTCGCCCGGCTCGAGCAACGCGCTGCCGACCTGCGCGCCGCCGTGCGCGCCGGCGCATGGCGGCGCGAGGGCACGCGCGAGAGGGGAGCCGTGCGGGCCGCCGCACCGCTGGACGCCGTCCGCGCCCACCTCGTGGCGACCGGGACCACGCTCGTCAGCGTCGCGGTCCACCGCGGTCTCCTGCACGCCGTCGTGGTCGACGGGCGCCGGGTCCGCCACCAGGTGCTCGGACCCGCCGCCGCCGTCCACGAGCTCATCCACCGCACCCGGTCCGACCTGGACGTGCTGGCGCTCCCGATGATCCCGGCGCCGATCCGGCCCACCGTCGCGCAGTCGCTGCTGGCGAACCTACGGCGCCTCGACGACCTGCTGGTCGCCCCGCTCGAGCTGCCCGACGCGCCGCTCGTCGTGTGCCCGAGCGGGCTGCTGGGGGTCCTGCCATGGGGGATGCTCCCGTCGCGACGCGCGCTGCCCGTGGTGGTCACGCCGAGCACGTCGAGCTGGCACGCCTCCGACGTCGCGCCAGGGCCGACGCGTCCGCTCCGGGTCGCGGCCGTCGCCGGACCTGGCCTGGCTCGCGCCGCCGTAGAGGCCTCGGCCGTCGCCGCGCAGTGGTCCGGTGAGGCGCTCGCAGACGCCACCAGCGCCGTCGCCGCGACTGCGCTCGGGGAGTACGACCTCGTGCACGTCGCGGCGCACGGGCGGCACGAGGCCGACAACCCGTTCTTCTCCTCCGTACGGCTGGCGGACGGCCCGCTCTTCGCCCACGAGCTCGAGTCGGTGGACACCCTGGCCCAGTGCCTGGTGCTCTCCGCGTGCGAGGTCGGCCAGTGGACCGTGCGGCCGGGCGACGAGCCGCTCGGCCTCACGACGGCGCTCCTGCAGCTCGGCGCCCGGTGCGTCGTCGCCGGCGTCGCACGGGTCGCTGACGACGCCGCGGCGGACGTCATGGTCCGGATGCACGCCCTGATGGCGGGCGGCCGGGACACCGCCACGGCGCTGGCCACCGCTCAGGCGGAGGCGACCGACGACGGCGTCGTCGCACCGTTCGTGTGCTTCGGCTCGGCCTGGGCGCCACCGGCGGCGACCCCCGCCTGACCCTCAGGCGCGCAGTGCCGCCACGAGCGACCGCAGGCGTGGGTTGTCGAAGAGGTCCTCGACCATCACCAGGCGCTGTGCCGAGTCCGCCAGCGGTACCTTCCAGTTCGGGTACTCCGTGTCCGTGCCCGGCTGGTTCTGGGCACGGCGCTCCCCCACGGCGTCGGCGAGCGAGACGCCGACGAGCACCGCCGGCGTCGAGAGCAGCAGGCGGTGCATCGCCTCGACCACCTGCCGCTCGGACGGGTCCGCGCCCACCAAGCCGCGCCGCCCCAGCAGCTCGAGCATCTCCGCCCGCTCGGCCCACGCGTCCGCGCGCACCACCTCGACGGGGTCGCTGAGCAGGCCCAGGCGTTCGCGCAGCTCGACGTGCTCCCCGGCGAGGTAGCCGGCCGTCGGCGGCAGGTCGTGCGTCGTCACCGTCGCCAGGGTGAGGCGGCGGTAGCGTTCCGGCGCCTTGAAGCCGTTCTCGTCGCGCTCGAACCACAGCACGGATGTGCCGAGGATGCCCCGGTCGCTCAGGTAGTCCCGCACCCACGGCTCGAGGGTTCCGAGGTCCTCACCGATCACCACGGCCCCTGCACGGTGGGCCTCCAGGCAGAGGATCCCGATGAGCGCCTCGTGGTCGTAGCGGACGTAGGCCCCGGCCTGCGCGCCGCCGCCCTGCGGGATCCACCACAGCCGGAAGAGGCCGATGATGTGGTCGATCCGGATGGCGCCCGCGTGACGCAGCACGGTGCGGAGCATCTCCCGGTACGGCTTGTAGGCGACGCGCGCGAGGGCGTCCGGGCGCCACGGCGGCTGCGACCAGTCCTGACCCTGCTGGTTGTACATGTCCGGCGGCGCGCCGACGGACACGCCCTGGGCGAGGACGTCGGCCATCGCCCACGCGTCCGCGCCCTCGGGGTGCACCCCCACCGCCAGGTCGTGCATGATGCCCAGCCGCATCCCGCCCGCGACGGCGTCGGCCTGGGCGGCGGCGAGCTGCTCGTCGGCGACCCACTGCAGCCAGCAGTGGAACGTGATGCGGTCGGCGAGCTCGGTGCGCAGCTGCTGGACCGCCTCAGAGCGCACGTCGTGCACCGCTGCCGGCCACTCGGTGCCGGCGAAGTGCTCCGTCAGCGCGCACCACGTCGCGTAGTCCTCGAGCCCCTGGCCCTGGTCCGCCCGGAACGCGTCGAACCGGGCCTGCCGCGCCGTGCTCCTGGGCTGTGCGTAGACGACCTCGAGGGCGACCTTCTTGGCCGTCCACACGGCGTCCCGGTCGATCGGGCCGTCGTCGGTGCTCAGCGGCCTGGCCTCTTCGGCCTGCCACTCCACGAGGCTGCGCTCGGCCACCGGCAGGTACGCGCACTCCGGGATCGCCTCGACGCGCAGGTACACAGGATTGACGAAGCGCCGGCTCGTGGGCAGGTACGGCGACGGCGTCAGGGGCGCGTCCGGCTCGGCGGCGTGCAACGGGTTGATGAGCAGGAAGTCCGCACCCGAGCGCCGCCCGGCGAGCCAGCCGATGTCGCGCAGGTCGACGAGGTCGCCGATCCCCCACGACTCGCGCGAGCGCACGGAGTACAGCTGCGCCATGAAGCCCCAGGCACGGCGCTCCCCGAGGCCGGCCGTCAGCTCCAGGCGGTCCGGCGTGACGACGACGACGCTCCGGGCGCGCGACGCGTTGCTCTCGGCGACCAGCGTGTGCCAGCCCAGCGGCAGGTCGCCGGGGACCTCGAGCGTGGCCCGGCCGACCATCCGCCCGTCGACGCTGCGGGGCGGCACGTAGACGTCGACCTGGCTCAGCGCACGCTGCCCGCCCCCGGACTCCGGGTCGAGCTCCAGCCACGCCTGCACCGGCGCCCCGTCCTCCACGTGAACGGCGACCTGACCGGTCCGGCCGGAGCGGAGCACCACCATCGGCGGGACCATGCGGCGCCAGACCTCGTCCTCGGCGTTGGCCAGTGCGAGGTCGATGCGCTCCGGGGTGGCGGCGTCCACGCCGAGAGCCGCGAGGACGGCGACGAGGGTCGTCTCCGACACGTACCGGTGCCCTCCGTGGAAGTCCCAGTAGTCGGGGACCACGCCGTAGCGCTCCGCCAGGGCGATCAGCGCAGGCGGGAGAGGGACGTCAGACTCAGCCACGCCCCGATCCTGCCAGAGCAGTGGGTCCGGAGCACCGCGCCGCTCGGTAAGCGCTTCCATCCCGCGTCGGACAGCTCACCTGCACCGTGCCCGCGGTCGCCAGTAGCCTGCCGGGGTGAGCAGCACCCCACCGCCCCTCGAGGACGTCACCGACCAGGTCACCGAGAAGGCGGGCACCTGGTTCGACTGGATCGTCGGTGCCCCCCTGCAGAGCCTCATCACCGTCGTGGCGGGCGTCGTCCTCCTCGCCGTGCTGCGCTGGCTCATCACACGGGCCGTCCGCTCCGTCGTGGCCGGCGGCTCGACGGTGCGCCGGCACGCCCGGCGCCTGCTGATGAAGACGAGGGTCGGCGGCGAGTCCGACCAGTTCGCGGTCGCCCGGCGGGTGCAGCGTGCCGAGACCATGGGGTCGGTCCTGCGGTCGGCGGCGGCCCTCCTCATCGGCATCGTGGTGATCACCGTCATCGCCAACATCAACCACTGGGAGCTGGGGCCGGTCCTCGCCTCGGCGGGCGTGGTGGGCGTGGCGCTCGGCTTCGGCGCCCAGACGCTCGTCAAGGACTTCCTCTCCGGCCTCTTCATCCTCATCGAGGACCAGTACGGCGTCGGCGACGTCGTCAACCTGGGCGAGGCCACGGGCACCGTCGAGGCCGTCGGCCTGCGGGTGACACAGCTGCGCGACCTCTCCGGCACGCTCTGGTACGTCCGCAACGGCGAGATCCTGCGGGTGGGCAACATGACGCAGGGCTGGTCTCGCGCCCTCGTCGAGGTGCTCGTGCCCTCCGACGTCGACACCGACCGTGCCACCGAGGTGCTGGAGGGCGCCGCGCGCGACGTGGCCGACGACGAAGGGCTCGGCCCGCACCTGCTCGGCGAGCCGGAGGTCACCGCGTTCGAGGACCTGAGCGCCGAGCACATCCGCCTGCGCCTGCTCATCAAGGTCGCGCCCGCGCAGCAGTGGGTCGTGCAGCGCGCGTTGCGCGGCCGCATCCGGGAGCGCTTTGCCGCGTCGGGCATCCCGCTGGCCCTCCCGCGCCGCGAGGTGGTCGTGGAGCGCGAGCGGTCCGGCGACTGATCAGCCGCCCCGGCGCCGGTCGGAAGGGCCGGCCGGCCGGGCCGCCACGATCAGCCGGGACGCCGGCCTAGAGCCACTGGAGCAGCGCCTGGCCCTCGGCGACCCGGTCGCCAGGCTCCACGAGCCGCAGGACCTCGTCGGGTTCCGCCTGCAGGGCCACCACCGGGCACAGCACGGACCGCTCCCTGACGCGCACGCACTCGGGCGACCAGCCGAGCAGCGGCTGGCCCTCGACCACGTCCTCCCCCTCCTCGACGGCCACGTCGAAGCAGGCGCTGGCGAGGTCCTCGGTGTCGACGCCCAGGTGCACGAGGACGGACCTGTCCGGGTCCACCGCGATCACGACCGCATGCGGGTACACGCTCGCCATGCGACCGGCGCACGGCGCGACGACGACGATCCGCACGGCCTCGTCGTCGGGCGGCTCGTCCGGCAGGATCGCCAGGCCTGGTCCGATCATCTCGTCGGCGAACACCGGATCCGGTACGTCGGACAGCGCCACGACCGTCCCGCCCAGTGGTGCGACCACGTCCGTCGTCACATGCGTCTGGCTCTTCATCTCGTCGGCCCCCCGTAGCCCGGTGCCGCCACCCTAGCCAGTGGGCGGCGGCTCCGTCAGGGGACCGTCAGCGGAGGGCGTCGATGTCCGCGGCGAGCGCGTCGGCGTCGGGACCGACGACGACCTGGATGATGCGTCCGGAACGGACCACGCCCAGCGCGCCGCTCGACCGGAGCGCCTCCTCGTCGAGCTTGGTGGGGTCGGTGACCTCGACGCGGAGGCGGGTGATGCAGGGCTCGAGCTCGACGACGTTCTCGAGGCCGCCGAGCGCCGCGAGGATCTGCTCCGCCTTGGTCATCCCGAACTCCCTGTGACGTGCCGCCGCCCGCCGGCGGTGGCCATCGGATGCCCCCACGCGCGCCCACCGGCGCGACCACCCCAGCCTAACGTGCGCAAGAATGGCGCCGAAGCCGATGGAGGGATGCCGCATGTCACACCGGACGCGCCCTGCCACGGGGGCGAGCGGGTGACCGAGCACACGTTCCACGCCGCCGTCGGCGGCACCGCCACCTTCACGCGCCTCGTGGACGAGTTCTACGCGCGCGTCGCCGACGACCCGGTGCTGCGGCCGATGTACCCGGAAGAGGACCTGCGCCCTGCTGCGGACCGGCTGCGGATGTTCCTCGAGCAGTACTGGGGCGGGCCGACGACGTACAGCGAGCAGCGCGGACATCCTCGCCTCCGCCTCCGCCACGCCCCCTTCCCGATCGACCCGGACGCGCGCGACCGCTGGCTCAGCCACATGCGCGCCGCCCTCGACACGCTCGAGCTGCCGCCCCTGGCGCACGCCCAGCTGTGGGACTACCTGGAGCGCGCCGCCCACGCGATGGTGAACGAAGGAGCCCGGTGACCGACGCCGTCCTGCCCACCAGCGAGGCCACCAGCGAGCCCTCCGGCGAGCCCACCAGCGTGCCCACCGGCGGCTCGACCGTCGACCCCCTGCGCGCCGTCCTTGACGTGCTGCAGGTGCAGCGCATCGACGAGAACACCTTCCTCGGCACGAGCCTGCCGCAGCCCGGCGGGCGCGTGTTCGGCGGCCAGGTGCTCGCGCAGTCGCTGCTCGCCGCGGCCGGGACCGTCGACCCCGAACGACTCCCGCACTCGGTGCACGGGTACTTCCTGCGGGCCGGCGACGTCCGGCAGCCCATCACCTTCACCGTCGAGCGCCTGCGCGACGGCCGCTCCTTCAGCGCGCGGCGCACGCACGCCCTCCAGGGCGGGGAGCCGATCCTGTCGATGACCACCTCTTTCCAGGTGCCCCAGTCCGGCATGGACCACGCGGACGGGCCGCCGTCCGGCAGGCCCGACCCGGAGTCCGTGCCCAGCGCGCTGGACGTGCTCCGCGAGGCCGACAGCCCGCTGACCCGGTTCTGGACCCAGACGAGCGCCTTCGACATCCGCCACGTCGAGTCGGCCATCTACACGGCACCCGTCGAGCCGGCCACGGACCGCCAGATGGTCTGGATGCGTGCCCGCGGCACCGTGGACGGGCCGGAGGTGCTGCACCGCGCCCTCCTCGCCTACGCCTGCGACCAGGTGCTCCTGGAGCCGATCCTCCGCCGGCACGGCCACAGCTGGGCGACGCCGGGGCTGTCGATCGCGAGCCTCGACCACGCGATGTGGTGGCACCGGCCGGTGCGCGTCGACGAGTGGCTGCTGTACGTCCAGTGGGCGCCGAGCGCGCAGGGCGGCCGCGGCCTCGGGGGCGCTCGCGTGCACGCCGCCGACGGCACGCTGGTCGCGTCCATCGCGCAGGAGGGCATGGTCCGGGTCCCCGACGCCTGACGCGCGCGTCAGGGCGCGCGACCGCACACTCGTTGGCATGCCCCGTCTGCGCCGCGTCCGCTCCACCGACCCCGGGTGGACACGCCGCGCCCAGGGCCGCGGCGTCATCTACCTCGACGAGGCGGGGGTCCGCATCACGGACCCGGAGGCGCTCGCACGGATCCGCGACCTCGTGATCCCCCCGGCGTGGCGGGACGTGTGGATCTGCCCGCACCCCAACGGTCACATCCAGGCGATGGGCACCGACGACGCCGGACGACGGCAGTACCTCTACCACCCCCAGTGGCGCGCGCGTCGCGACCGCGCCAAGCACGACCACGTCGTCCGGCTGGCGCGGCGCCTGCCCCGTGCGCGCGCATCGGTCACCGCGGACCTGGCGCGGCCGGGCCTCGACCGCCGCAAGGTGCTCGCCCTGGCGTTCAGACTGCTCGACCAGGCCTACTTCCGGGCAGGCGGTGAGGTGTACGCCAAGGAGAACGGCAGCTTCGGGCTGGCCACGCTGCGCCGGGAGCACGTGAGCCTGAACGGGACGGGCGTGTGGTTCGGCTACCCGGCCAAGTCCGGCCAGTGGCGCGAGTCCAAGGTCGACGACCCGGTGGTGCGCGACGTCGTCCGCGCGCTGCTCGCCAGGGAGGACGACCACCCCGAGCTGCTCGCGTGGCAGGACGACGACGGCGCCTGGCACGACGTCACCGCGGCCGACGTCCTCGAGGACGTCAAGGCGCGGCTCGGCCCGGAGGCGAGGCCGAAGGACTTCCGCACGTGGCACGCCACGGTGCTGGCCGCCGTCGCCCTCGCGGGGGTCGAGCCGCCCCGCGCCGAGCGTGCCCGACGCCGGGTGGTCGCCCAGGTGGTCCGCGACGTCGCCGAGGAGCTCGGGAACACGCCCGCCGTGTGCCGGGCCTCGTACATCGACCCGCGGCTGATCGACCTCTGGGAGGCGGGCCGCACCATCGGCCGGCGTCGGACGCGGGCCGGTGCGGAGCGCGCCGTCGCGGAGCTGCTCGCGTCATGACCTCCCTCGTCGCCGTCACCGGGGTGACCGGGTACGTCGGCGGCCGCCTCGTGCCCGAGCTGCTCGACGCCGGGTACCGGGTCCGTGCGCTCGCCCGGAACCCCGCCCGACTGCGGGACCGCCCCTGGTTCGCCGACGTGGAGGCGGTGGCGGCGGACGCCGGCGACCCGCAGCAGATCGCGGCGGCGCTGGCCGGCGTCGACGTCGCCTACTACCTCATCCACGCCATCGGGTCGGGCGGCCGGTTCGAGGCCCGGGACCGGCGGACCGCCCTGGTGTTCGCGAAGGCCGCCCGCGAGGCCGGCGTACGGCGGATCGTGTACCTCGGCGGCCTCATCCCCGAGGGCGAGGAGCTCTCCCCGCATCTGGAGTCCCGCACGGAGGTCGGCGAGATCCTGCTCGCCTCAGGGGTGCCGACCACCGTGCTGCGCGCGGCCGTGATCCTCGGCTCCGGCTCGGCGTCGTTCGAGATGATGCGCTACCTGACCGAACGCCTCCCCGCCATGACGACGCCGCGGTGGGTCGACAACCGCATCCAGCCCATCGCCATCCGCGACGTGCTGCGCTACCTGGTGGGCAGCGCCACGATGCCGCCCGAGGTGAACCGGGCGTTCGACATCGGCGGGCCGGACGTGCTCACCTACCGGCAGATGATGCACCGGTACGCCGCCGTCGCCGGGCTCAGCCGCCGGCTGATCGTCGGCGTCGGCGTGCTCACCCCGCGCCTGTCGAGCCTGTGGGTGTCGCTCGTGACCCCTGTGCCGGCCGCGATCGCGCGCCCGCTCGTGGAGTCGCTCGTGCACGAGGTCGTCTGCGACGAGCACGACATCGCCCGCTGGGTCCCCGACCCGCCGGGCGGCCTGCTGGGGTTCGACGACGCCGTACGCCTCGCCCTGCAGCGCGTCCAGGAGGCACAGGTCGCCACCCGGTGGTCGTCGGCGGCCGTGCCCGGTGCGCCGAGCGACCCGCTCCCGTCCGACCCGGACTGGGCGGGTGGCTCGCTCTACCGGGACGAGCGGCGCACGCCCGTCGACGCTCCCGCGGACGTCGTGTGGGACGTGCTGCAGTCCGTGGGCGGCGAGCGCGGCTGGTACTCGTGGCCGCTGGCCTGGCGCGTCCGGGGCCTCCTCGACCGGGTGTGGGGCGGACCCGGGCTGCGCCGGGGCCGACGGGACCCCGGGCGCCTGCTGGTCGACGACGCGGTGGACTTCTGGCGGGTCGAGGAGGTCGTGCCTGGCCGCCTGCTGCGCCTGCGCGCGGAGATGCGGCTCCCGGGCCTCGCCTGGCTGGAGCTGGCCGTCCGCGCGGAGCCGGGGGGCGGCTCCACGCTCCGGCAGGTGGCGACGTTCCACCCGCACGGCCTTGTCGGCCAGGCGTACTGGTGGCTCATTGCACCGTTCCACGGGATCGTGTTCGGCGGCATGCAGCGGGGCATGCGCGCCGAGGCGGAACGTCAGTGGTCGCGGCGGCGCCAGGCCACGGGTGGGCCGGCGTAGCGGCCCCAGATCTCCCGTTCCTCCTCCGTGATGCGCCGGGGACGGCCCGACGCGGCATCGAGCAGCACCAGCGTGGTCATCGCCTGGACGAACACGGTCCGGACGCCGTCGACGGGCGCCGTGACCTCGTAGCAGGCCTCGACGCTCGCGCCGCCCATGCGACCCACCCACGTCTCGACGACCAGCGGGTCGCGCCGGTGGTCGATGGGTTGCAGGTACTCGATCTCCTGCCGCGCGACCACCGTGACAGTCCCCGAGCCGGGTCCAGCGTCCAGGATCGCCGTCGGCCACGCCTGCTCCACGGCGTCGGCGTGCCGCCAGAACGCCGCGATGCGGGCCTCCTCGAGGAGCCCGAGGACGGCCACGTTGTTGACGTGCCCGTACGCGTCCAGGTCGCCCCAGCGAACGGGCACCGGCACGTGCAGTCTCATGTCTCGCTCCTGCGTGATCGGCTGCCGCCTGCGGCGGCCTGTGCGGCGTCCCGCGTGCGGACGAGGGCCGCGAGCACCTCGGCGGTGGGCGTCACGACGAGCCGGTCCGCGACGTCGGCGACCGCGGCCCGCAGCCGGCTCGTCACCCGACGGGCCTGGCGCCGGGCGCCGACGCCGGCCAGGACGCGCGCCACCGCGGCGAGCAGCAACCCCGCTCCGGCCCCGCCCAGCAGCGCGACGGTGGGCCACGGCACGTCGCCCCAGGTCGGGGGCTCAGGGGCGGGTACGCGCAGGTAGGCGGCCCCGGCGAGCGCGGCCAGCCACAGCCCGCCGACCACAGCGGCGGCGAGCAGCAACCACTGCACGACGCCGACGGCGCGCCACCAGCGCGGGTCGCGCGCCGGGACCAGCGGCGTCGCGGCGACCGCGGCGTCGAGCGCATCGGCCATCGTCGTCTCGGGCACGTCCGCGCGACGGCGCGCCGCCAGGACCCAGCCCTCCGGCGCGCCGGCGGTCGCCGCATCGAGGTACGCGCGCACCGCGCCGCGCGCGCGGGCCAGCTCGGCCGGTCCCGGTGCGGCCAACGAGGTCCGACCGGTGTCGTCGCGGCCGAGGTGCAGCCGGCGCAACGGATCGGGGCGGAACCGGCCGAGCCACCGGGTGACGGGCCAGCCCGTCGCCTGTCCCGCGCTCCGCGCCCGCTCGGCCCGGACCGCCTCCACGACCGCCGGGACGCCCGCGGCCTCGGCGAGGGCGTCGACGAGGTTCTCCTGCGAGGCACGGTCCCCGCGGACGGGCGGCCCGCACTGTGCGAGGACCCGCCCCGCGACGGCCGTCACGTCGGCCCCGAGGCGTGCCTTGGCGGCGACCCGGCGGTGCGCGGCGTCGAGCAGGGCGGCGCGCAGCTCGGCGACGCCCTCGCCCGTCCGCGCGGACACGTCCAGGACACGCACGCCCGCGAGGCCGTCGTCGGCCAGGAGTCGCTCCAGGTCCCGATGGCACGCCACCCGCTCCGCGGGTGACAGCCGGTCCACCTGGTTGAGCACGAGGAGCAGCACGTCGCGGTGCCCTGCAAGGCCGCGCAGGTACTGCTCGTGCACCGCGGCGTCGGCGTACTTCTGCGGGTCGACCACCCACACCATGAGGTCGACCAGGGCGACGAGGCGTTCGGCCTCGAGCCGGTGCCCGGTGACGACCGAGTCGTGGTCGGGCAGGTCCAGGATCACCAGGCCCTCGGCTTCGGCCTGGCCGTCGAGGTGGTGGCGCCGACGCACGCCGAGCCAGTCGAGCAAGGGCGCGGCGCCTCCCCCGCGCACCAGCGCGAAGGCCTCGCTGGTCGTGGGACGGGTGACCGCGACCTCCGCCACCTGTTCGCCCGCGAGGGCGTTGAGCAGGGACGACTTGCCCGAGCCGGTCGGCCCGGCGAGGGCGACGACGGTGTGGTCGGGCAGCCGCAGGCGGTCACCGGCGCGGGCCAGGACCTGCGCAGCGTCGGCCTGGAGCGCCGGGTCGAGCACGTCGCGTCCCTCGTCGAGCGCGCGGGCCAGGGCGTCGAGGCGCTCCTGCAGCGTCGTCATCGCCACCGCCGCACCTCGCCCGTCACGCGAACCGCCCGAGATGCAGCTCGGTCCGGTACTCGAGCCGGACCTGGCCGTCGACGGCGTGCGCGTCGAAGAGCCGGTCCAGGTCGGCGAGCATGGGCTCGTGGTCCGGGTGGCCGGGCGGCGGGGCGTACGACGACGACAGCAGACGGTCGCGCAGCCCACCCCGGTCGAGCAGCTGGTGGTTGTCGACCTCGACCACCTCGACGGGTCCCCCGCCGAAGAACGCCGCGACGTCCTCGCGCGGGATCTGCCGGTGGTCGACCTGGCCGAGGTCCGTGGCCCAGCGCCGCAGCAGCTCCTCGTACCCGACCGTGAACGGCGTGGTGGTGACGCGGCCGTTCCAGATGATCGCCACCGCGCCGGTCGGCCGCAGGATGCGGCGGAACTCGGCCCCGACCGCGTCCCGGTCGAACCAGTGGAAGGCCTGGGCAGCCGTGATGAGGTCGATGCTCGCCGGGGAGAGGTTGGTCGCCTCCGCCGGCCGCCGGTGGGTCCGGACGGTGCTCGTCGGCCCCAGGGACTCGATGAGGGCCGCCAGCATCGCCTCGTTCGGCTCGACGGCGTGCACGCGTGCGCCCGTGGCGGCGAGGAGGCGGGTGAAGATGCCCGTGCCGGCGCCGACGTCGGCGACCACGGACCCGGGGCCCAGCCCCGCGCGCTCGCGCAGCACGTCGACGACCTCCGCCGGATAGCCGGGCCGCGCCCGCACGTACGTGTCCACCCGGTCGCTGAACCGTCGGGTCGGGTCGGTCACTCGGCCCCCCGCAGCCATCGCCACCACCGCCGCAGGGTGGGCTCGCGGTGCTCCTCGGCAGGCGCGGGTGGCGGCGCCGGACTCGGGGGCGGCGGGGGTGGCGGTGCGGCGCCGAGCTCGACCGCCGCGACCGTCAGCGCCGCGATGGCGCTGCGGAGGCGGTCCGCCGCCTCGGGGCGCACGTCGGCCGCGGCGAGGACGGTGCGGAACCGGCCGGCCTCGGAGTCGAGGAGCGCGTCGACGCGGCGCTGCAGGTCCTCGTGCGCGACGGTCGTCAGCCGACGGACGGCGTCGTCCCCGAACACCGCTTCCAGGAGCCGCTGCGCGAGCACCGCGGTACCGCCGGCCACGCCCACCTCGGCCGTGGTCAGCCCGCCGGTGTGGGCGAAGATCGCGACCATCAGTGCGGCACCCAGTCCGTTCACGCCGAACGAGAGCACCCGCGCTGTCGTCCGTCGCTCGGCGCCCTCGGTGGACACCAGCCGCAGCACACCCGCCTGCCACGCGCGCACCTCGGCTGCGGCCCGTTCGGAGAGGTCGCCGGAGGCGCGCGAGAGCCGCAGGCCCGCCAGCAGCTCCCGCCCCGCCGGGTCGGCGTGCCAGGCGGCGTGGGCACGCTCCGCCGCGCGGTCCGCGGCGTCCACGACGAGGTGGACGAGCCCGTCGCCCACCGCGCGGGCCACCGTCTCGGGTGCGGGCCGGCCCCGGAGCGCAGCCGTGAGCTTGTCGCGCCACGTCCCCACCCGCTCCTCGACCGCGCGGAGGATCTCCCCCGTCCCGACGAACTCCTGCCAGCGCGCGAGGACCTCGCCACGCAGCATCGTGCCGTCCTCGGTGGCCGCGGCGACGTCGCGACCGGCCGCGGCGTACGCGGCGGTCACCGACTCGCGCAAGCGCTCCGCGTGCCTGCGCTGGGTGTCCACGGACGCCGCGAGCCGCGGGGCCGCCTCGAGCAGGTCCTCGATGGCGCCCCGGACCGTGCGTTGCACCACGGCGTCGCGGGACGTCGCGTCGCCGACGACGGCGCGCAGCCACGCGTCGAGCTCGCGCACCGCGGCCGGGGGCAGCAGGCCGCCCTCGACCCGGCTCTCCGGCACGACGACAACCTGGGCGTCGAGCCCGTGCTCCGTGAGCATCTGCCCCAGGTGGGCGGTCACGGCGTGCCGCGCCGCGGGCTCGACCCGGTTGAGCACGCACGCGACGACCGCACGCCGCCGGGCGGCCTCCGCCAGGAGGTCCCACGGGACGGCGTCGGCGTAGCGGGCCGCGGTGGTGACGAAGACCCACAGGTCGGCCGCGCCGAGCAGCTCCTCGCCGAGCCGCCGGTTCTCGACCACCACGGAGTCGATGTCCGGGGCGTCGAGGAGGCCGATGCCACGGGGGACGCCGGCGTGAGCGACGAGCCGTAGGGCGCCCGTGGCCCCGTCCCCGGTCGCACGCGGGAGCCGCGGGAGGATCCGGTCCGTCGTGAACCAGGCCGCCTCGTCCGGGTGGTGCACGAGCACCGGGGACCGTGTGGTGGGGCGGAGCACCCCGGCCTCGCTCACCAGGTCGCCGAGGAGGCTGTTCACCAGCGTGGACTTCCCGGCACCGGTCGAGCCTCCGACGACAGCCAGCAGCGGTGCGCCGAGCTGGCGCACCCGCGGCAGCAGGTGGTCGTCGAGCTGGTCCCGGAGGCGGTGGGCGAGCTGCCGGTCCGCGTCGGCCCCCGCCACGTCCAGCGGGAGCCGGAGGTCTGCGACGGCCGTGCGCAGGTCGGTCAGGGCACCGAGCACCCGGCGACCGGTGAGCTCCGCGCCCGCCACGATCAGTCCCTGGTGAGCTTGCGGTAGGTGACGCGGTGCGGCCGCGCCGCCTCGACGCCGAGCCTGGCCACCTTGTTCTGCTCGTAGGACTCGAAGTTGCCCTCGAACCAGTACCAGGCCGCCGGGTCCTCCTCCGTGCCCTCGTACGCGAGGATGTGCGTCGCCACCCGGTCGAGGAACCACCGGTCGTGCGAGACGACCACCGCGCAGCCCGGGAACTCGAGCAGTGCGTTCTCGAGCGACCCGAGCGTCTCGACGTCCAGGTCGTTGGTCGGCTCGTCGAGCAGCAGCACGTTGCCGCCCTGCTTGAGCGTGAGGGCCAGGTTCAGGCGGTTCCGCTCACCGCCGGAGAGGACGCCCGCCGGCTTCTGCTGGTCCGGACCCTTGAACCCGAACGACGCGACGTAGGCCCGGGACGGCATCTCGACGTTGCCGACCTTGATGAAGTCGAGCCCGTCGGAGACGACCTCCCAGAGCGTCTTCTTCGGGTCGATGCCGCCACGGGACTGGTCGATGTACGAGAGCTTGACCGTCTCGCCGATCTTGAGGCTGCCGGCGTCGAGCGGCTCGAGACCCACGATGGTCTTGAACAACGTCGTCTTGCCGACGCCGTTCGGCCCGATCACGCCGACGATGCCGTTGCGCGGGAGGGTGAACGACAGGTCGTCGATGAGCACCCGCCCGTCGAAGCCCTTCTCGAGGTCCTTCGCCTCGATGACGACCGTGCCCAGGCGCGGGCCGGGCGGGATCTGGATCTCCTCGAAGTCCAGCTTCCGCATCCGGTCCGCCTCGGCAGCCATCTCCTCGTACCGCTCGAGGCGGGCGCGGGACTTGGTCTGGCGGCCCTTGGCCGACGACCGCACCCACTCCAGCTCGTCCTTCAGGCGCTTGGCGAGCTTCGCGTCCTTCTTGCCCTGGATCTCGAGGCGCGCCTGCTTCTTCTCCAGGTACGTGGAGTAGTTGCCCTCGTAGGGGTACAGCCGCCCCCGGTCCACCTCGGCGATCCACTGGGCCACGTGGTCCAGGAAGTACCGGTCGTGGGTCACCGCGATGACGGCACCGTGGTACTTGGCGAGGTGCTGCTCGAGCCACTGCACGCTCTCGGCGTCCAGGTGGTTGGTCGGCTCGTCGAGCAGCAGCAGGTCCGGCTTCTCGAGGAGCAGCTTGCAGAGGGCGACCCGCCGGCGCTCACCGCCGGAGAGGACCGACACGTCGGCGTCCGGCGGCGGGCACCGGAGCGCGTCCATCGCCTGCTCGAGCTGGGAGTCGAGGTCCCAGGCCTCCGCGTGGTCCAACGCCTCCTGGAGCTCGCCCATCTCGGCCAGCAGGGCGTCGAAGTCGGCGTCCGGGTCCGCCATCAGGGCGGAGATCTCGTTGAACCGGTCGAGCTGCGCCTTCACCTCGGCGACGCCCTCCTCGACGTTGCCGAGCACCGTCTTGGACTCGTTGAGCGGCGGCTCCTGCAGGAGGATCCCGACGCTGTAGCCGGGCGACAGGCGCGCCTCGCCGTTGGACGGCTGGTCGAGGCCGGCCATGATCTTCAGGATCGTGGACTTGCCGGCGCCGTTGGGCCCGACCATGCCGATCTTCGCTCCTGGGTAGAAGCTCATCGAGACGTCGTCGAGGATCAGCTTGTCGCCGTGCGCCTTGCGCGCCTTGTACATGGTGTAGATGAACTCGGCCACGTTGTGCCTGTGCTCCTGGGTGCCGGTGGGGGGCGCCGTGCGGGCGCCGGGCCATCGGCCAGCCTACGGCGTCCGAGCGCCGACGACCTCGGCTGCGTCCGTGTGCTGGCCCTCGACGTCGTCGGTGGACTCCTCTGCGGACCCCCGGAGATCCCGCTCGGGGCCGCCCCGGCCATCGCCCAGCCCGGTCCCCTGGGTCTCCTCGCCGTCAGTCGACTCCACCGCCCACGGGTCGACGACGACGGTGACCGGGCCCCGCTCGTCGCCGACCGGAGCGTCCGCGTCCGCCGCGTCGGCGCGCGTACCGCGGGTGGTGCGGACGAACCGGGCGCGGCCGCGGGTGAGGTCGTGCCCCAGCGCCACCGCCTCGAGCACCAGGGTGGTCCGGAGCCCGTTCTCGCCCTGCCACTCCTCGGTGCACATCCGGCCGTGCACGAGCACCGGGTCCCCCTTGGTCACCGAACCGGCGACGTTCAGGGCGACGTCCCGGAACACCTTCACGGTGAGCCACTCCGTGCGCCCGTCCGCCCACGCCCCCGCGCGGCTGTCGAAGTACCGCGGGGTGGACGCCAGCCTGAAGCTGGTGAACGGCACACCGCCGGTGACCTCCTTGGGCTTGGTCGCCACCCATCCCACAGCCGTAAGCATCAGATCGTTGCGGCTCATCACGCCTCCCTCCTGTCGGCCGGACCGTCCGGCCCGGCCAGGATGGGCGTCCCGCCCGCCCCGACGCGGCGCGGGGCCGCTCAGGCTGGGGACGGCGGCGACGTGCCCGGCTCTGTGGACGCAGCAGCGTCAGCGACGGACGACGCCCCGTCCCGCGACGCGTCGTCCTCGACGTCCGGGGTCATGGGGTCGTCCGCAGCTCCGTCGGCAGGCTCCACCAGGACGTCCGTGTGCCGCAGGCTCGTGGCGAGCAGCGGTCCGGCTGCCTCCCGCACCGTGCGGTGGTCCTCGAGCACCGCTGTGGTCGGACGTACCAGGGCCTCGTCGACGGCGGCGGCCAACGTGCGCCGGACCTCGGCGCCGGCCGCCGCTACCCGGCGCCGGGCCACCAGGGCGCGCACGCGCCGCGCCGCCCACGCCAGACCGAGTGCGAGCGTCGCCAGAGCCGCGGTGACCCCGGCGAGCAACCCGGCACCGGCCTGCAGCCCCTGCCCCGCCACCGCTGCCGCCGTGAAGCCGCCCGCCGCGAGCGCCAGCAGTGCGACCGCCAGCGCAAGGCCGCGCAGCACGGTCGCGGCGGGCGGGCGTGCGGTCGGCACCTCGACGGCCGCGAGGCGTGCGTCGACCGCGGTCGTCAGCGCCTCGGCGCGAGGCACGGCTCGCCCGACGGCGATGGACCACCGCCGGGGCAGCGCCGCCGCCATACCGTCCAGCCATGCCCGCCGGACGGCGGCCGCCCGGTCCGCCTGCACCGGACCGAGCCGGACGGGCGCCGTCGAACCCCGCCGCATCGCGGCCTCTGCGCCGGCGAGCGTCGCCTCGAGCCCGGCCGCTGCCGCGAGACCCTCGACGGCGGCAGTGGCCGCGGCGGTCACGTCCGGCTCGGCGCGCGCGACGGCGGCGGCCAGTTGCCGGCCGGCGTCGTCGAGCTCCGCCTGCGCCCGGGTCTCCGCGACGCCACGCGAGGCGACCGCCCGGGCGAGCACCGCGCGCACGCCCGGCAGACCCTCGCCGGTCTGCGCGGATGCCGCGTGGACGCCCACGCCGACGAGCCCGTCCTCGCGGAGCAGTCGATCCACGTCGCGGAGCACGGACGCCTGGGCCTGGGTCGGCACGGTGTCGATCTGGTTCAGGACCATCACCATGGATCCCTCGTGGCCGCTCAGGCCGCGCAGGTACGTGTTGTGCAGCGCGTCGTCGGCGTACTTCTGGGGGTCCACCACCCACATGAGGACGTCGACCTGCGGCAGCACCCGGTCCACCACGGCGCGGTGCTCCGGCTCGATGGAGTCGTGGTCCGGTAGGTCGAGCAGGACGAGACCTCGCAGGTCAGCCTGCGTCTCACCGTCCAGTGCGCTCTCCCGCTCGATGCGCCGCTCCGGCGACACCCCGAGCCAGTCGAGGAGCGCGGCGGCGTCGTGCGCCCACACGCAGGCCGTGACCTCGGCGGTGGTGGGGCGGCGCACGCCGACGTCGGCGAACTGCAGTCCGGAGAGGGCGTTGAAGAGGCTCGACTTGCCCGAGCCGGTGCCTCCCGCGAGCGCGACGACCGTGTGGTCCACCCCCAGGGCCAGGCGCTCCCGGACGCGTCCCAGGATCGCCCGGACGTTCGCGGCCACCTTCGGGGGGACGCGGTCGCCCGCGATGCCGAGGGCTCCCTCGAGCTCGTCGGCCCGCGCCAGGAGAGCCCGGGTGCGCGGCCCGACGGCCGCCCCACCGGCGCTCATCGCAGTCCCCTGAGCACCGCGAAACGCAGCCGCAGGGCCGCCGAGGCGTCGTCCTGCAGCGCGGGGCTCGCGAGGAACGCGTGCGCGGGCGCCGCGGCGGCTCGCGCCTGGTCGGCCGCGCGCCGTGCCAGGTCCTCGCGCAACGTGGCCACCACCCCCGTCGTCGGTGCGCCCACCATCGTGATGAGCGCGCTGGCGGCACCGCCCAGCCCCGCCGCCGCGAGCGCGAGGAGCGTTCCGACGCCGGCCTCGCCGATGCCCTTCACCAGCCGTGCGGCGCCGCGCGCGACCTTGCGGTCCGCGGCGCCGGTGAGCGTGGGGACGGCGGCCCGGGCCGCTGCGAGCCACTCCGCCGCGGCCTGTTCCGGCGCAGCGACGGGACCGATGACGCCGGCCTCCGGGTCGGGATGTGCCGGGACCGCGGCGGCGCCCGGCGTCGTGGTGGTCTGCAGCACGTAGGCCAGGGCCGCCTCCCCGCCACGGCGGCTGCCCGCCAGTGCGGCGCCGACCGTGGCGACCAGCTCGTCGGCGAGCGCGGACAGGACGCGGTCGCGGGCCTCCCGACCGCGCCGCGACGTCCAGCTCTCGGCGAGCGGCCCCGGACGGGTGGTCGCGGCGGCCCACGCGGCCCGGATCGCGCCGGCCGCCATGCCGCCCGCGACCACGGACCGCCCGGCGTGGTCGGCGGGGTCCGCGACGGCGTCGTCGACGAGCTTCTCGAGTGCGGGACGCGCATCGACCTGCGCCTGGACCGCGTCCGCCAGCTCCGCCACCCATGGCTGGAGCCTGCGCAGCGTGCCCTTCTGCGTGCGCAGGATCACCGAGCGGGCGCGGTCCGGCCCCGCCACCATGGCCAGCCAGCGCCGGATGGGCGCGACGAGCGCGGGATCGAGCATGCCCTGGTGCGGGCCGAGGTCCGGGACCAGGAAGAGCGGCACCGTCCCCATCCCCCGCTTCCGGAGACGGCCCATGAGGTCCGCCCGGATGGTGGTGAGGGCGGGGGGCGGCACCCGGTTGAGCACCATCGCCATGGAGACGCCACGCTCGGCGGCCTGCCCGAGGACGTCCCAGGGCAGGGCGTCGCCGTACCGGGCGGCCGTGGTCAGGAAGACCCACAGGTCCGCCGCGTCGAGCAACCGGGCGGCGGTCTCGCGGTTGCTGGCCAGGAGGGAGTCGAGGTCGGGGGCGTCGACGACGGTGAGTCCTCGGGGCACGGCGTCGTGCACCTTGACGTCGAGGATCTCCAGCAGGGGGTGCGCCGCCAGCAGCTCGCCGTCCGCGGGGTGGTGCACCAGGACCGGCTCACGGGTCGTGGGCCGCAGGACGCCCGCCGCGCTCACCTCCTCGCCGAGCAGGGAGTTCACCAGCGTCGACTTCCCGGCCCCTGTCGAGCCCGCCACCACGACGACGGCCGGTGCGGACAGCTCCCGGAGCCGCGGCAGCAGGTGGTCGTCGAGCTGGTCCAGCAGGCGCTTGCGCAACCGCTCCGCCGCGCGGTAGCCCCGGAGCGGCAGGATCAGCCGGGTCGCAGCCACGTCCCGCCTCAGGTCGGTCACGGCGTCGAGCAGCGAGGCGTCGGCCGTGCCGTGCCCGGGCTCGGCCGTCACGTCCCCGCGGTCCCGCGCGACCGCGGGTGCTGCGACGCCGGGACCGGGTGTCATGGCCCCTATCCTCGCGTGCGGCCGGGGCGGGACAAAACGCGCGCGCCGCAGAACCTCAGCCCGTCTGACCTGCGAATCCCTCAGTCCGGCGGGTCGACGGGACGGTACGCCCGGAGCCGGTGCACCACACAACGAGCAGGGGGACGGTCCGTCGGGGCGTCGTCCGGGGGACGGAAGTCGTACAGGCCCAGCATCAGCTGCATCGGGTACCCCGGCGCCTGACGGACGACGCGCGTCAGCTGCCCGTCGACGTACCAGGCGACCCTCGACCGCTCCCAGCGGACGCCGAAGGTGTGCGGCTCGGTGACGTCCACGGCCAGTCGGAGCGCCGCGAAGTCGTCGACGATCGCCGGGTCCCCGAAGGGGTGCACGCCCATCCCCACGGCGGCGCTGCCCGGCCGGACGTCGCGACCGAAGATCTCGCACACGCAGATCTCGGCCGAGTGCTCGGGACGGTCCTCGAGTCCGATCATCCACAGGGCCGCCATCGCGTCGGGCTGGTCGGTCGCCGTCAACGTCACCTCCACGAGCCCGTACCGGGGCAGGTAGCCCCGGAAGGGCGGCTGCTCCTCGCGCACGACGGCGTCGGCCCGGAAGCGGTGCTGGCCCACCGAGGAGCCGAGCGGACCTGCGAAGAGGCCCGTCTGCAGCGACGACACCCGGGTGTGCCCGTCCCATTCGGGGCACCAGGGGGGCTGGTCGGCGTCGACCCTGAGCTCCAGTCCGGCCGGACCGGTCCGGTAGCGTGCCGCCGCCTGCGCGCGGCTGCTCCAGTGGGGCAGGTGCGCGGGCAGCCAGTGGCCCGGAAGGTCCGCGTCGAAGCGGTCGTCGAGCTCGAGCACGAACCCGGCGGTGTCCCAGCGCGCAGGCGGGTCGGGCTGGAGAGCGGTCATGCACCCACGGTGCCTCCCGGCACCGACACGGCACGCCACGGGCACCAGGCGACGGCTACGCCGGGCAGGTGTACCCCTGGGCCATCGGCTCGCCGCACATGGTCGCCGAGCGCGGCCCTTCCCCGCCGTCGTTGAACGCCACGACCTGGAGGTACGCCAGGACACCTCCGGCCGCCTCCACGTAGACCAGGTTCGGGTCGGCGAGGTAGATGGAGATGTACTCGTGGCCACCCGTGTACTCGTCCGTGGCCGTGCCGGTCGCGACGTCGTAGCTGGCTGCCGGGAGGAACGGCCCGTCCGGCGAGTCCGACCGGTAGACGCGGTACCCGGTGGCCTCCGGCACCGGTGCCCAGGACAGGAGGACCTCGCCGGACCCGCCACCCGGGCCGACGGAGAGGATCGTCACGGCACCCGGGGGCGGCGGCGGCTCCTCCTCTTCCTGCGCCGGCGGCTCCTCCTCGGGCTCCGACGTCTCGGGCGGGGCGGGTGCGGTCGCCACGGGCGCGGGGGTCGCCGGAGGCATCGCCTCGGCGGTCGGCGTCGGGGTGCCCTCCTCGTCGGGCGTGGTCACCTCGGAGGTCGGCTCGCGCGTCGGCTCGTCGGCCGGCGGGACGGCGCCCCAGGGCCGCGCGACCGCGAGCGCGGTCCCGCTCACGACGATCGCCCCGGCGACCGCCAGCACCGTCGCGTGCACGACCCGCCGGCGCCGCGCGTCGCGGATGTAGCGGTCGATTGCCGTCGGCGTGAAGGGGTGCTCCCGGGCGGCGTGGGCGGCCTCGGCGTCGGCGCTCGCGCGGATCAGCGCGGACAGCTCGTCGCTCATCGTGCCCTCCCCCCGGTCATGCGGACGTCCGCGTCGGCCACGTCGGCCGCATCGGCCGCGGTGCCCAGCAGGGCGTTGAGGTGGTGGATGCCGTCGCTGAGGTACCGCTTCACGGCGCCCTCGCTGATCCCCAGCTGGCCCGCGATCTCCGCGACGGTGAGGTCGTCGTAGAAGCGCAGGACGACGCACGCCCGCTGCCGCTGCGGCAGCGCACGCAGGGCCGCGCGCGCGTCGAGCCGCCCGGCGACGTCGTCCTCCGGCACCGCCGCGCCTGCCACCAGCTCGGGTAGGGCGGCCAGCCAGCGGCGCTTGGACCGTGCGCGGTCGACGAAGGTCGTGGCGATCGCCCGCCGGACGTACGCGTCCGCGGCGTTGAGGCTGGGGAACGAGCGGGGCCGGCCGAACGTCCGCACGACGGCGTCGTGCACCAGGTCCTCGGCGCTCACCCGGTCGCCCGTGAGCAGGGCGGCGTAGCCGATGAGGGCCGGCCCGCGGTCCCTCAGCAGCTCGTCGAGCAGCCCTTGCCACGCGGCCATCGGACGATCCCTTCCAGCAGCTCTGCCGAGCGACCTGTCGATGTATGAACGCCGGCGGGACGTCGAACGTTGTGCGGCCCGCCCACCAGGCCCGCGCGGACCGCCGGACGCTCCGGATCGGTACGCTCGTGCACCGGGCCCCCGTAGCTCAGTGGATAGAGCATCGGACTTCTAATCCGCAGGTCGTGCGTTCGAATCGCACCGGGGGCACCTCTCCGCCGCCAGGGCCGCCTCAGACCAGCGGCCGCACCAGCCGCGTCTCCCACGTGGCCGGGTCCGGGTCCGCCTCGGGGTCGGACAGGTACTCCTCCCAGACCTCCTCCGCGGGGTCCAGCTGACGCGTGTCCAGCCACACTCCGAGCTCCCGGTAGGTGTCGGCGAGGGCGTCGTACGGCCCCACGTGGAGCGCCACGGCCGCCAGCGAGCCGGGACGCACGAGCACCTGGACCTCCCCCAGGTCCCCCACGGGCAGGCCGGCGACCGCGAACCCGGCGGACACGTCGACGTGCCCGCCCCCGGGCGCCTCGTGGTACCAGCCGAACAGCGGTCCGGCCACCACCCCGCCCGCTGCCAGCACTGCCGCCTCGATCGCCGCCGCAGCCTCCGCGAAGAACGCGGGCAGCGACACCGTCGGGACCTGCCGGCGGACGACCGCGACGGTCTGCGCCGGGACGTCCTCGATCCGGATCCGGACCATCTCACCACCCCCGTCCCATCCTGCCGCGCGAGGTGCCGGCGTGGGGCCGATCCGGGACGACACTCCCAGTCACGGACGACCGTAAAAAATCGGGTGCGCCGAGCGGGGTACGCCTGCTTGTCTTGGACCACCGCGGTGAAGGACCTGGCCCGTCCTGCTGCCCAGTCCCTTCCCATCCCAGGAGCACCACCATGCACCCCCAGTCCGTGTACGACGTCGTCGTGCTGGAGCACCAGCGCGCGACCCGCGTGCGCGTCCGTGAGCACGAGCTGCGGCTGCGCCGCCGGGAGCGCCTGACCGGCATCGTCCGAGGCCGTCGCGCCGCACGCGTCGCCTCCGCCGTCCCTCGCCCCGCGGCCGCCTGATCGGCCGCGGGGCGGGGGCACCCCGACCCTCCCCCGCCCCGTCTGCGACGATGTGCGCATGACGGCCGGACCGCGCAGCTGATGGGGCGGCACGCCGCTCCCGAGCCACCGCCCGAGCCGCTCGACACTCCCGAGGCCGCCGGGCCGGGCTGGCCCGCGCGCCTGGTCCTCGCTCTGACCGCCGGCGTCGCCACCCTCCTCGCGACCTCGTGGGCCGGCCTCCTCTGGCGGCACGCCGCCGTCGCCGCTCTCGCCGTCGCCGCCCTCGTGGTCCTCGCCGCCTGGGTGGCCGGCACGATGCCACCGCGCCCTCCCCAGCGCCCCGCCTCCGGCCCGACGCCGTACAGTGACGCCCGTGACAGCCACCGCCGCGACCAATGACCGGATCGTCTGGGTCGACTGCGAGATGACCGGCCTGGACATCGACGCAGACGCCCTCATCGAGGTGGCTGCGGTGGTGACCGACTCCGACCTCAACGTGCTGGGCGAGGGCGTGGACGCCGTCATCACCCCGCCCGTCGAGGCGCTCGAGCAGATGGTGCCGTTCGTCCGGCAGATGCACACGACGTCCGGGCTGCTGGCCGACCTGCCGGGCGGGATGACGCTCGCCGAGGCCCAGGAGCTGGTGCTCGACTACATCCGCGCGTGGGTGCCCGAGCCGGGCAAGGCACCGCTCGCGGGGAACTCCGTCGGGACCGACAAGTCGTTCCTCGACCGCCACATGCCGGAGCTCGTCGGCTACCTGCACTACCGCATCATCGACGTGTCCTCCTTCAAGGAGGTCGCGCGACGCTGGTACCCGCGGGTCTACTTCGCCTCCCCCGAGAAGACGGGCGGGCACCGCGCACTCGCCGACATCCTCGAGAGCATCGACGAGCTGCGCTACTACCGGGCGGCGATGCTCGTGCCGCAGCCGGGGCCCGATTCCGCCACGGCGCGCCAGGTGGCTGCCGAGGTGCTCGCCACCTCCGCGCGGGCGGGCCGGGCGGCTCAGCTCCGCGGGGACGCGCCCGGTGCGCAGGGTCCCGACGACGACGCACCGTTGGACGCTGCGGAGCAGCCGGCTCTGTAGGGAGCCGCTCGCAGCCCCCGACAGACCCCCGGACAGACGACGACGCCGGCCCCGAGGGACCGGCGTCGGACGGGGTGGCTAACGGGACTTGAACCCGCGACCCCCTGGACCACAACCAGGTGCTCTACCAGCTGAGCTATAGCCACCATGACCCGCGGAGCCGCGGGCCGACGAAGAGTCTAGCGGGTCCGGCGCGATGCTCGGGCGCATCGGGTGCCGGGCGCCGACGGCGAGCGCGGCCCGGGGTCCTGTCAGGGGTGGGCGCGCGCGACGAGCGCGTCGGCGAAGCGGTCGAGCGCGCCGTCCGCCAGGCCGAGGAAGAGGGACGGCTCGACGAGCTCCAGCTCCATCAGGACCGGCTCCCCCGCATCGTCGGTGACCACGTCGACGCGCGCGTAGAGCAGCGGCTCGGGAGCGAGGTCCACGCCGTCGACCGTCCGGGTGAAGCACGTCCGCGCTGCGCGCACGACGCCCGCGGAGAACTCGATCTCGCGCTCCGACGCCTCGAGCGGGCTCATCCGCTCCTCCCGGTACACGCCGTCGACACCGACGTCGGGGCCGTCGAGCATCGCGCCCTTGAGCACGCTGTGGGAGTACTCCCCCGCGACGAAGATGTGCGCACGCTCGCCCACCGTGTCCACGCTCGGCAGGTACCGCTGCACCATCACGGTGCGCTGGGCGGCCAGCAGCCGGCGTGCGTGCTGGATGGCGAGCCCGCGCGAGCTCGCGTCGACGGCTGTGTACCGCCCGGTGTCGATGGAGCCGGCGGAGATGGCGGGCTTGATCACGAACTCCCCCAGTGCGGGGAACCGGGTGTGCAGCGCCTGGGAGGTGAACACCCGCGCGGGCTCGAGCCACATGGTGGGGACGATGGCGACACCCGCGGCCTCGAGCTCCCGCAGGTAGTGCTTGTCCGTGTTCCAGGTGAGGACCGGGTACGGGTTCGCCAGCGCCGTCACCATGTCGACGCGGCGCGCCCAGTCGAGGAACTCCGCACGCCGCAGCGCGTAGTCCCAGGTGGACCGCACGACGACGAGCCCGTACGCGGACCAGTCGACGGCCGCGTCGTCCCAGACCGCGGCCTCCGCCTCCACCCCGCGCGCGGCGAGCGCGGCGATCAGGGGCGCGTCGTCCTCATGGAGCTGCGGGAGGGTCGAGCACGTGGCGAGTGCGATGCGGGTCACGGCTCCCACCCTAGACGGCGGCGCGCCCCACCGCGGTCCGGGTGAATTGTCCGCCCGCGTCGCTCAGGGTGCTCGGCCCCACTGTGCCGCCGGGTCGTTTCTACGGTTTGATCGGTGGGTTGGCACCCCGCAGCCGAGCTCGAAGGGCTGGATCGAGGATGATCGAGGTACAGGGACGCGTGGACGATGCCGTCGTGTCCGGCATGACCTTGCACGACGAGCCCGACCACTCCCTCGTCAGGGTCTACGGCGAGATCGACCTCATGGTGCGGCAGAACGCCTCCGCCCTGTGCCAGGCGGTCGCCGCACGGGGCCTCCCGCTGGTGGTGGACGCGACCGACGTGACGTTCGTGGACTCCGCGGGGATGTCGGTCCTCGTCCGCATGGCCCGCGATGCCGAGGCGGGCGGCTACTCCGTCGTCCTCCGCAACGCGCCGTGGATGCTCAAGGAGCTGATGACCGTCACCGGGGTGGACCGCCTGCTGCCCTTCGCCGAGGGCGAGCCGGCGCCGGAGCGTCCGCCGCGAGCGGTCGACGACGAGGACGCCTGACGCCCGGAACGGGTTCCCGCTCCCGGAACGACGAAGGCCGGCACCCGGAGGTGCCGGCCTTCTCTGTGCGCCATCAGGGACTCGAACCCCGAACCCGCTGATTAAGAGTCAGCTGCTCTGCCAATTGAGCTAATGGCGCGCGGTGCACGAGGTTAGCACCGCCCTGCCCGTCGAACGAAACCGGATCCCTGGAGGCGCGCTCGGTCACCTCCGGCCTCGGCGGGACGGCGCCGATCCCTCCCGCTACTGCTCCCACCAGGGGTCGTCGGGCAGGCCCTCGTCCTCGAGGATCGCAGGGGAGGCCGGACCCTCGGGCTGGGCCAGGTCGGCCAGCAGGGCGAGCGGCACGTGCTCGCTGAGCAGCGCCATGACCTCGGCGGACGCCTGCTCCTCGCTGACCTCCGCGGTGTCGGCGGCGTCGGCCGCGTCTGTCGATGCGACCTCCGCCGCCTCGGTGGCGGCGTCGGGCTCGACGGTCTCGATGGCGTCCTCCTCGGGCTCCGGTGTGCTGGTCATCTGATCACCCCGGAAGTGGCATCGGCATGTGACGGGGGGCACATGAGGCAACTGCATCACCCGCACCGGACGTCCGCAACAGTGCCGCGGACCACCGACACGGGTGCGCCGGCGTGGGCGGCCCGCGTCAGAGGTAGAGTCCGGTGCCCTGTCCGGCGTGCTCCGGCTGGGCGACGCCGTGGATGTCCCGCTCGCGCAGCAGCAGGTACACCACGCCCTGCAGCTCGACCTCGGCGCGGTCCTCGGGGTCGAACAGCACCCGGTCGCCGACGCCCACCTGGCGGACGTGCTCGCCCGCGGCCACGACCGACCCCCAAGCGAGGCGTTTGCCGACACTGGCGGTGGCCGGGATGACGATGCCCGACGAGGAGAGCCGCTCGGCGGACTCGCTGTCCAGGCGGACCAGCACCCGGTCGTGCAGCATGCGCACGGGCGGCGGGGCGGGCGCCGACGGGTTCTCGGTCACGCCCCCGACGGTACCCCAGCGGCCGCCCGGCCTCTCCAGGACCGCCGGGTGCTCGGGCGCCGACGCCGCTACGCTGGGTCACCGCCCCCGGAAGGACCACCATGCCTCAGCTCGCCGTCGGCGACGTCGCCCCCGACTTCACCCTGCCCACCGCGGACGGTGGCAAGGTCTCCCTGTCCGGGCTGCGCGACCGAAGCGTGGTCATCTTCTTCTTCCCCGCGGCGATGACGCCGGGCTGCACGCTGGAGGCCGGCGACTTCCGCGACCTGCAGCCCGACCTGCGGGACGCCGGCTTCGAGGTGCTCGGCATCTCGCCGGACCCCGTCGAGCGGCTGGCGCGGTTCGCCGCGGAGGAGAACCTCACGTACCCGCTGGCGTCCGACGTCGACCGTGCGGTGCTGACCGCCTACGGGGCGTGGGGCGAAAAGATGCTCTACGGGAAGCTCGTGACGAGCGTGATCCGCTCCACGGTGGTCGTCGGACCGGACGGGCGCGTCACCCTCGCCCAGTACAACGTGCGTGCCACGGGGCACGTGGGGCGGCTGCGGCGGGACCTGGGCCTGGACTGACGTCCCCGCCCGTGGCCTGCCCTAGGCTCAGGGCTGAGCGCGAGTGGCGTAACTGGCAGCCGCGCCAGGTTTAGGTCCTGGTGCCCTCGGGCGTGCGGGTTCGAGTCCCGCCTCGCGCACCACCTCTCGAGGAGCCCTCACTCCGGCGCGCGCCGGGGCGGGAGGGCGTCCGCCAGACGTCGGATCGCCACGACGCACACGTCGTCGTCCCGCCGTTGGCCGTCGAGGCAGACACCCACGACCTGGTCGAGCAGCGCCTCCAGCTTGGCGTCGGCGTGCTCGGCCAGCGCGGCCGCGAGGCGGTCGATGCCCTCGCCCATCGCCTCGGTCCGGCGTTCGACGAGGCCGTCGGTGTACAGCAGCAGCGTGCTTCCTGGGGCGAGCGACGCCCTGACCTGCTCGTACGCACCGCCGGGCACGATCCCG
>Ga0196970_1000753_pt1 | contig 31334 bp, 30 predicted proteins | sample S1v_513CmetaG_FD_148672 | JGI IMG/M metagenome (GOLD analysis project Ga0196970, IMG submission 148672) | Soil microbial communities from Anza Borrego desert, Southern California, United States - S1+v_5-13C | ecosystem: Environmental > Terrestrial > Soil > Desert | place: USA: California... | reverse complement strand
TCAGGACGCGCTCCTCGTCCCGCACGGGCAGCCCCTCGGGGAACGCCCGCCGCAGCCCGAGCCGGTCCCCGCCGAGCGGCGTCGGGCGCGCGCCACGCTCCACCGGGACGTCGAGCAGGTAGGCGACCCCGGCGGGCAGCCCCAGCTCGGCGGCGGTGCCCCGCCCGACGCCGAACGGCCCGATCAGGCGGCTGTGCCGTGAGACGCGGAGCGCTCGGGGCGTGCTCGACGCCGCGGCCCCGCCGGCGGCGTGCCGGCCGCCCGACGACGCCGCCGCCCCGCGTGGACTGCCCGGCCTTGCGGCGTCGGCGGCCTCCCAGGCGGCCCGCGGGAACCGCGACCGCGCGAGGATCTCGAGGACGTCCGGCCCCCCGTCCGCCGGGAGCGCCAGCACGTGGCGGGCGCCGACGGCGGGGTCGAGCTCGGGCATCGGCATGGGGGAAGCCTAGGCGGACGGGTCGGACCGCCCGATGTGGGTGCGGTGGAAGCCCTGGGCCGAGCGGGACGCCGTCGGGCCGCGCTGGCCCTGGTAGCGCGAGCCGTACCGGGCGGAGCCGTACGGGTTCTCCGCAGGCGACGACAGCTGGAAGAAGCACAGCTGGCCGACCTTCATGCCCGGCCACAGCTTGATGGGCAGGGTCGCGACGTTCGAGAGCTCGAGTGTGACGTGGCCGGTGAAGCCGGGGTCGATGAAGCCCGCGGTCGAGTGGGTGAGCAGGCCCAGCCGGCCCAGGGAGGACTTGCCCTCGAGTCGGGCGGCGACGTCGTCGGGCAGGGTGACGGCCTCGTAGGTGGAGGCGAGGACGAACTCGCCCGGGTGGAGGACGAACGCCTCGTCGCCGGCGACCTCGACGAGGCGGGTGAGCTCGGGCTGCTCCTCCGCGGGGTCGATCACCGCGTACTTGTGGTTGTCGAACAGCCGGAAGTAGGTGTCGAGGCGCACGTCGACGCTGGACGGCTGGACCATCGCCGGGTCGTACGGGTCGAGGACGACGCGGCCGGAGTCGATCTGCGCGCGGATGTCGCGGTCGGAGAGCAGCACGGGGTCACGGTAGCCCGCGTGCGGCGTGCTGGGCAGACCCCGTCGCCCCGTGGCCCGCGCGGCGGGAGATCGGCCCGGACAACGTGAGAGGCCCCTCGGAGTAAGCGTCCGAGGGGCCTCACGTTGGCCATCGGGCGTGGGGTCCGGTTGCCCGGTCCCGTCAGCCCCGCTCCGGCGTTGCGGCCGGTCAGCCACCCGGTTGCCCAGGCGGTCGATCGGTGACGACCAGCCTTCCGGTCCGTTCGGACACCTGCGGCGCCATCCGCAGCTCGCCGGGTTGCCCCGCCGAGATGGTCCACCGTTCTCCGGTCGGCCTGGCGATCCTTCCGGTCCCCGCGGGCCAGGTTTCCCTGATCCTCGGTGACCCTCCGGCGTCGCCGTTGAGGAAGTTCTAGTCCGGCTCCAGAAGCCCTCGCAAGGGGTTCCGGACGACAGTTTTCACCCCCAGGATGTGCACACACCCGTCCACAGCCTGGCCCGTTCCCGATCATGCGAACCCACACCCCTGTGGACGAAAGATGTGCACGAGAGACGGTGTCAATCCGGCGATCGGGTGCGGCTCGCGGAGGCCCGCACTGCGCGCCCGCGCCACGCCGTCGGCGGCACGCCCGTACTTGGCGTGAGTGGCGGCGTCGGGGGTGTAGAACGCTTGCCAGGGAGCCAGCACGCGGCGGCGCCCGGAGGAGGAGCTGAACGTGGCCAACCGTCGACCACCTGCCCGGAAGAGCTCCGACAACCGGACCACCCTGATCCTGGTGCTGGTGGTGCTGGCGCTGCTCGTCGCCATCGGGGCGCTCCTCGTGGCCCTCATGCAGGACGACGACGACCCGGTCGCCCAGCCGACGACGCCGCCCGCCACCGAGCCGACCGTCGAACCCTCGGTCGAGCCGACAACGGAGCCACCCGCGACCACCGAACCGCCGGCGACCACCGAGCCCGAGGTGCCGGCGATCCTCCTGACGGGCGAGGGCGTCGGGAGCGTCGCGCTGGACACGCCGGACGCGCAGGCCGCGCTCGAGGCGCTGTTCGGACCGGCCACCCGCACGGAGCCCGGCAACGACGAGTGCGGCGGGCCGGGCGAGCTCTCCTACCTGTGGTGGGGCGACCTCAAGGTGACCCTCTCCGCAGGGTCGCTGTACGGCTGGGGGGTCCGCGGCAACGCGTTGCCGGCCGACGTCGGCGTGGAGCACGGCATCGGCATCGGCGACCCGTACGCGGACGTCGCGGCCCTGCCCGGCGCAGCGCCCGAGTACATGGACAACTTCGGCCGCATCGTGACCGCCGTGGACGGCATCAGCTACTGGAGCACCGAGGGGTCCGACGTCGCGGCCGTGACGGTCTTCGACATCACCGTGCGGCCGGTGGTCTGCGGCTGAGGGGCATGGCGTTGGCGCGTGACGGGGCGGCGCGGACCGGAGGCGACTAGGTCCCGCCGGGCCGACCCGGTATCATCGTCGGGCGCGCCTCCCGGGGCGCTCGCGGGTGTAGTTCAGTGGCAGAACTTCAGCTTCCCAAGCTGATAGCGCGGGTTCGATTCCCGTCACCCGCTCCATCGTTTCCGCAGGTCAGAGCGTTGTAGGTGCTCTGTCAGACGTCCCTGGGACCCTTGTGCTGGTCGGCTCGTGCCATAACGTGCCATAGCGAAGAGGTCCGACCATGACCACTGCGACCGCAGCCCGACGCCACCGCCGCGCCTCCGGGGCGGTTCGCCGACTGCCCTCGGGGAGGTGGCAGGCGAGGTACACGGGGCCCGACGGCGCGCTGCGGACGCTCGGGACGTTCCCGACCAAGGCCGAGGCCGACCAGGAGCTCGCGCACGAGGTCTCCCGGATGGCGCGGGGCGGTTGGCGGGACCCGCGGCTGGGCGAGCAGCCGCTCGGGGAGTGGTTCCGCGGGTGGATCGCGACCCGGGCGGATCTGGCGCCGAGCACGCGGGCGCTGTACGGGCAGCTGCTGGAGCGGTGGATCGACGCCGAGGTGCCCGTGGCGGGTGGGGCGCGGCCGCGGGCGGTTCAGCTCGGTGCGCAATCGCTTGCTTCGGTGACGCCGGCCGCTGTGCGGGAGTGGGACGCCGCGGTGCTGGCCGAGGCATCACGGCGGGCCAGCGAGCGGTGGTCGCGTGCGGCGTCGACGCCGAAGCGGGTCAACGCGGCGATCCGCGCTTGGGCGTCGGAGAACGGGCGCGCCGTCGCGGCGACGGGACGGATGCCGGTGGAGGTCCGTGACGCATGGTTCGAGGCGACCGGCGGCGTCGTGGCGGATCCGCGCGCAGAGCGCCGCAACCTCGGCCGCACCGAGGCCGCCCAGGCGTACCGACTGCTGCACACCGGGATGGCCCAGGCGGTGTCCGACGGCCTCATCCCGGCCAACCCGTGCGCGATCAAGGGCGCCAGCCAGCGCGACTCCCGGAATCGAACGGAGCGCCGCGTCCTCACGCCCGACCGGCTGTGGGTGCTCGCCGTCGCGATGCCCGAGCGGTACCGGGCCGCCGTCGTGGTGTCTTTCCTGTCGGGGCTGCGGGCGGGCGAGCTGTTCGCCCTCCAGCGCCGCCACGTCGACCTGGCGGCCGGCACCTTACGCGTCGCCCAGTCGCTGGCGCGTCCGGGCACGGGCGGCGGCCGGTTCTCGTCGACGAAGTCCCGCGCTGGCGTGCGCACGGTCGTCCTCCCGGCTGTGGCGGTGTCGGTGCTGGCCGATCATATGGACCGGTTCACCCCGGCGGGCCAGGACGCACTGGTCTTCGGCACCAGCACCGGCCGTCCGCTCACCAGCGGCAGCCGCACGACGATGTTCGCCCGGGCCCGCATGACCATCGGCCGGGACGACCTCACCTGGCACGACCTGCGGCACTCCGCGATGACGCTCGTCGCCCTGACCGGCGCCACCCTGCCCGAGCTCATGCAGCGCGCCGGGCACTCCACGCCCCGGGCGGCCCTGCAGTACCAGCACGCCGCCGACGGCGCCCAGCTCCGCATAGCCGGCCGCATCGACGTGCTGATGGCGGGTGAGGCGTACGCAGAGAAGGACGCCGGGGCGAGCATTGCTGGCGGCGACCTGTGAAGCAGCGCGGCATCGGGAGGAGGATGCCCGATGCCGCGCTGCCCTGCGGAGGCCGCCCGGGCGCTCAGCGGTGAGCCGGGTTGGATCAGGCGACCGCTGGCGCGGGTCCTCGCACGTGGGGCGCGGCGGCTCGGGTAGCCGCAGCGAGCAGCGCGCGCGCCGTCGAATCACCGGGTAGCAGGAGCGTGGTCGCCTCGGCACCGCCGTTGAGGACCACGACGTCCACGCCGTCGTAGCGCGGGTGGGGTTCTGCGCTCACGCCCTCGAGCCGTGCGAGAGGAACGACGACGTGGCTCGAGGAGTGGACCGGGTCAGCCCGGGGCAGCAACCAGTCGTGCCGGGTGAAGAGCTCGAGCGTCCCCTCTGTCCGGGCCAGCACTGCGCCCTGGAGCATCACCGGTCGCAGGGCATGGACCGCCTTATGGAGGAGGGCCGCTGCACCCCCGCCTGCGGTGACGAGCTCCCGTCGGCCGTGCCATGCGCACGCTTCGAGTGCGGGACGCTCGCGCACCGCGTCGGTGAAGTCGCTGATCAGGCTGAGGTCATTGGCCAGGTCCCCCCGCGGCGGTGCGCCTGTGTACCGGGGTGACGCGGACAGCAGCGCCGCGCCGAGGGGGGTTCGTGGGGGCGTGCTCACGGCGGCGATCAGCTCGTTCACGAGCCTGTGGATCTGCGGCCTGCCCGCGCCGTTGAAGCGAACGTGAAGGGCTGGCACCGTCCCCGCAAGGACCGTCAGGCGGCCGTCGAGAAGCGAGACCGTGGTGCGGATGCCCGTGATGTCGCTGGCGATCATCTGGTGCGTGTCGTAAGGGGCTCCATCGCCTGCGTGGCCCTTCCGGCGGCCCCGGACCGGGCGGCGGCTGAGGACTGTGAGCCGTAGGTCCTCTTCAAGCACCAGGAGGTGGTCGTAGAGGTCCATGGCCGGGGTGGCGTCTCTGCGAGCGATGTTTCGCGGGACCTTGAGCACCAACCGCGTGCGGGCAAGGTCAAGCTCATGCGGTCGGTACAGCCGCGGGATGTCCTCTGGCGTGCGGACCTCGTCGATCCAGGGACCGAAGAGGTCGTACTCCCGCTGGTCCTTGATGGTGCCGTCCATGGGACTCCCGTCCTGCGGAGTGGGTCAGCCGTCCTGGCTGATGCGGGTGAGGGCGGCCGTGCACTGCTCCAGGTCCACGCCGTCCAGGCGGTCGAAGATGCGCTTCCGCATGGTGGCCAGCTGCCGGGGGCGGGCCTGTTCCAGGCGCGCCCGCCCACCGGGGGTGAGCACGGCGTCCTGCCCACGCCCGTCCAGCACCGAACGCTCTCGCTCGACGAGGCCCTCGCGCTCGAGCAGACCGACGACGCGGGTTGTGGCGCTCAGGGAGAGGCCCGTGCACCGCGCGAGCTCACCCATCCGCAGCCGGTGGCCGGCCGCCTCGGACAGGTGCATCAGGGCGAAGTACTCGCTCGTCGACATCCCGACGTGCCTGCCCAGGTCTGCGTCGAAGGCGCGTGGCACGAAGAGCACCGCGCGCGCGAGCGCACGGGCGAAGTCCTGTTGGACCTGCGTCAGCGGCCGCTCGACCGTGGTTACCTCGTCCTCCATGCGCCGAACGGTACTTCACTGCTGAAGTAGTTGCCCCGGGACCTCGGTCCCGGTGGCCAGGCCGGCGTGGGGGACCAAGGGGAGCGCCCACCACCGTGACGGTCCCCCCGGCCCGCGCTCGCACCCGGGGACCGTCGACGGTTGCGGGCGGCGGTGTTCCTCAGGCGGGCTGGCGCCGGGTGCGCTGCCACGAGACCGCGAGCTCGTCGCGCCGCCCGAAGCGCTCCAGGTGGTTGCCGAGCGCGTGCTCCACTCGGGCGAGGGAGTCGAGGTCGCCCGCCTCGGCCTCGAGGACGAGGACCCCGTCGCCGACGGCGATGCGCAGGACGGAGCCCGGCACGCGGGCGGTCCAGGCACCGCGGTCCTCGACGAAGGCGACCTTGCGGCCCAGGTGGCTCACGAGCTGCTTGGCGTACCGCGCTGGCGCGTCCGTGCGCACGTCGGCCCGTGAGCTCACCCGGCGGCTCGAGGAGGGGATCGTCGGCGTCGGGTCGATGGCGGTCATGGCGCCTCCCTGGAGTGCGTTCCTGAGTGCTGCGGGATGGTGGTGCGGGGTCACGCGGTGGGTGGCCGTTCGCTCGTACCGGCGACACTCAGTCGAGCTGGATGGAGCGGATGGAGTTGCCGAAGCGGGTGGCTTCGATGGCGGTCGTGACGGGGCCGGTGGGGTCGGTGGCGGCTCCGAGGGTCAGGAGCAGGGGCACGAAGTGGTCGGCGGTGGGGTGGGCGACCCGGGCGCCGGGGCCCTTGGTCTCGTAGTCGCACAGGGCGTCGATGTCGCCGCGGGCGATGGCGTCGGCGGCCCACTGGTCGAAGGCGGCGGTGTAGGCGGCCAGGGAGGGCTGGCGCATGATGGCGAAGCTGTGGGTCATGAAGCCGGAGCCGATGACCAGGATCCCTTCGTCGCGCAGGGCGCGCAGTCGCTGGCCGAGGGCGAGCAGGGCGCCGGGATCCAGGCTCGGCATGCTGAGCTGGATGACCGGGATGTCGGCGGCGGGGTACATCGCCATCAGGGGGATGAACGCGCCGTGGTCCAGGCCGCGTCCGTTGTGCTGGTGCAGAGGGGTGCCGTCGTGGAGCATCGCGGCGACGCGCTGGGCGAGGGCGGTGGCGTCGGGGGTGGCGTAGGGCAGGGTGTAGTAGCGGGGGTGGAAACCGCCGAAGTCGTAGTACAGCGGCGTCCCGGCGGCCGGGCCGGAGATGGCCAGGGGGGCGTTCTCCCAGTGCGCGGAGACCACGACGATCGCCTTGGGCTTGGGCATTGTCTGGGACCAGGTGAAGAGGCCGTCGAGCCACTCGGGGTCGTCCAGGGTGGGCGGGGCGCCGTGGCTGACGAACAGCGCCGGCATGGGGCCGTCGGAGGGCTGCCAGGTCCGCTGGGCGCGGGCCTGCGGCAGGACCCGGGCCAGCAGGTCGTCGTAGGCGCCCGCGGGCACCGCCGGGTTGAAGATGTCGCGCGTCGTGCTCACGGGTGGTCCCGCCTCTCCGTTCGATGTGACGTGTGGGGCTGAGGGGCCGGCCGCTGCCGGTCAGGGCAGCGGCCGGTCCGGTCAGAAGGCGTACGGGCCGAACCGCCCCCAGGCCACGAACACGGCCAGAAGCAGCAGGACGGCGTTGACCGCGATCATCTGCGCCTCGCCGCGGCGGGCGTGGGTGATGATCGCGCCGACCATCACCAGGGCCACGCCCACGGCGGCCAGGGGCACGAGCACGGGGGCGATGCCCGTGACGGCGGGCAGCACCAGGCCGACAGCCCCGAGCACCTCGGCCAGGCCGATGAGCTTGATGACGGGCGGGGTGAAGTCGGCCGCCCACGCCATCGACGAGGCGATCTTCTCCTTGGGCTGGGTGAGCTTCATGACGCCGGAGCCGAGGAAGGCGACGGCGAGGAGGATCTGAACGATCCACAGGGCGATATTCACGGGGTTCCTTCGGGTGTGACGGCCGGCTGGGGGCGAGGGGAGGTCCCATGGGGGACGGGGAAGGCAGGCTCCGATGGGGGCCGGCGCTCTTCGGCGCCGGCCCCACGTACCGGGGGGTCAGTCGGCGATGGTGACGACGATCTTGCCGCCCGCGCCGCCGGTGGCGAGCGTGCCCAGGCCTTCGGCGGCCTGCTCCAGGGGCAGGACGGCGGCGACGGCGATCTTGAGGTCGCCGGAAGCGGCCTGCTCAGCCAGGGGCGCCAGGACCTCGCGGGTCGGGGCAGCCATCAGGGAGGTGCCCGTCAGGCCGGCGGCGGCCAGGGTCGCCTCGTCCGGGACGCCTGCGACGCCGGCGACCTTGCCACCGGCGCGCACCGCGCCGATCGGCGTGGCCGAGGGGTCCATGCCGTACAGGCTGACGAGGGCGTCCACGCCGTCGGGGTAGGCGGCGCGGACCTGCTCCGCCACGTCCCCGGCGGTGTGGTCGATGACCCGGGAGGCGCCGAGTGCGGTGAGCCGCTCGACGTCGGAGGCCTTGCCGGTGGCGATGACGGTCACGCTGCGCGCTGCGAGGAGCTGGACGGCGAACGAGCCGACGCCGCCGGAGGCGCCGTTGACCAGGACGGTCTGGCCGGCCTGCGGGTCGATCGCCTCGACGGACTGGGCGGCGGCCGCGCCGGCCAGGGGCAGGGCGGCGGCGTCGGTGAAGCTGAGACCGGCGGGCTTGGCGGTGACCGCCGCGCCGGGCAGGACCGCGTACTCGGCGAGGGTGCCGGCGGAGATCGGCGGGGCCAGGAGCACGTGCCCGAGCACCTCGTCGCCCACGGCGACGTGGTCCACGCCCGCACCGACGGCCTCGACCACGCCGGCGGCGTCGCGGCCGACTACGACCGGGTACTGGTAGGGCAGTCCGAAGTGGGCAAGCATGCCCGCGGCCACGGCGTTGTCGATCGGGTTCAGGCCAGCGGCCTTGACCCGGATGACGACGGTGCCCTCGGCGGGCGCGGGGATCGGCAGCTCGCCGAGCTGCGGCTGCTGGCCCTCGGCAGGGACGTGAAGTGCGCGCATCGTAGTTCTCCTGTGCAGTCGGGGTTCCGGTGACGGTTCCGGGAATTGCTTACCGTGGAAAGTGAGTCTGCCTGGAATTTAGTTGCTGTGTCAAGTACTGTAGGCGCATGAACGAAGACCGGCACGTTCGCTGGCTGGACGAAGAGCAGACCCGCGCCTGGATCCGGCTCATCGGCATGGTGGTGCAGCTACCCGCAGCGCTGGACGCCCAGCTGCAGCGGGACGCCGGCATCAGCCACGTGGAGTACCAGGTGATGTCCTGGCTCTCCATGAGCCCCGGACGGGTCGCGCGGATGAGCCAGATTGCGCAGATGGCCAACGTCAGCTTGTCCCACCTCTCGCGGATCGCCTCTCGCCTCGAGGGGCGGGGGTGGCTGCAACGCACACCGGACCCCGACGACGGCCGAGCGACCCTGGCCGCACTCACCCAGGCCGGGTGGGAGAAGGTCGTGGCCACCGCGCCCGGTCACGTCGAGGAGGTGCAGCGGCTCATCTTCGACAACCTCACCACCGCCCAGGTGCGTCAGCTGCAGAGCATCGGCGACCGCGTCCTTGACGCCATCCACCCCGGCCACTGCGTACCTGACCCTTCGCAGCCCAGCCGTCGCTCCGCCTGACCACACGCCCTGCGGGCGCTCGCTCCGCTAGTTAGCGGACCGTCGTCCGCTAGCTAGCAGAAGGTGGCATTGGGGGTAGAAGCGCAGCCACACCGCCTATGGCCCGACGCCCGCCTCCCCGGGTGAGGGCCGCCCATGCGCTCCGCCAGCCGGCGGCCAGCACGATGGTGCAAACAGAGTCACGGCCCGTCATCGCCCCTCTGCGCGGCAGGCGGTCCTCATGTTCGAAGCCGGTCTGGCCCGAGAGGAACTCGCGTGAGTACTATACTTTTCACGTGAGTACTTCACGACTCACCTGGAGCCTATGATGGACGTCTCGAACCCGATCGCCGACGTGGTGCCGTCCGCCCACGGCCCGGTGCTCGCCGTCCTCGCGTCCACCTCGACACCGCTCACCGGCCGTGCGATCGCGGAGCTCACCCGCCCACGAGTCTCCCAGGCGCGCGTTGCGCGCATCCTCGCCGAGCTCACTGAGGCCGGGCTCGTCGACCGGTCCCCCGCGGGAGCCGCGTCGCTCTTCTCGCTGAACCGCGAGCACGTCGCCGCATCTGCCGTCGAGGCGCTCACCTCCCTGCGCCTGCAGCTGTGGAGCCGAATCGCCGAGCACGCCGGCGGCTGGGCCAACCCTCCGGACGGCGTCGTCGTCTACGGGTCCGCCGCACGGGGCGACGGCGGCACCACCAGCGACATCGACCTCCTCGTCATCCGCCCCGCCGATGTGAATGCCGACGACCCTGTCTGGCACGCGAACGTCACGGACCTCGCCGCGCGCGTCACCCGCTGGACCGGCAACCCCTGCGAGATCCTCGACCGCTCTGGCGAGGAACTTCAGGCCATGGCCGCAGCGGGCGAGCGCCTCCTGAGCGAGATCCGCCGCGACGGGCGAGCGATCGTCGGGTCGATCTCCCTCGTCCCCGTTCCCAAGGCGGCCTGACGTGGGCGTCCGGGAGGACTCGCTCAGCCACCTCCGTAAGGCCCGCGAGTTCCTCGACGCCGCCGGCCTGGAGCTCGACATGGAGCTCCACACTGCGGCGGCGTCATCGTCGGTGCTGGCCGGCATCAACGCCAAGGACGCGATCTGCCTCCAGCTGACGGGCCGGACCGGCAAGTCCGAGGATCATCGCTCCGCCGTGCCGGAGCTGGCCGCCGCCGGTCCGGCGGGCAAGGCACTCGAGTCGACCTTCCGCCGACTTCTCGGGCTCAAGACCGCCGCGCAGTACCAGGCCGGGCCGATCAGCCGGACGGACGCGACCAAGGCCGTCGAGTGGGCGACGCGCATGGTCGACGCCGCGCGGGACGTCACCGGCTCCTGACCAGTCTCGCGTTTCTGCCACGTCCGATGACGGGCGGGCGCGGAGCCGATGACGCTTGCGCCCGCCCGATGACGCGCGCCGCGCGAGCGATGACGCGGACGGCCCTGGTACATCGCGTCATCGCATCACCATCGACAACACCGTCCCGTCATCGGTTTGGCTATCGCCTCTGAGCAGGCTGGCCGCGACGCACGACCCGACCCGGACCGACAGGGGCGATCCGTCTTCTCGCCCCCGCCGCACACCTCCCGGTGGCGACGGTCGACGGCCGAAGGAGGCGGCTCCCGATGATGTCGATGCACAAGCTCATGGCCGGCGACGGCTACACGTACCTCACCCGGCACGTCGCGGCTGGCGACGCCGGCCTCAACCACGCCGACTCGCTCGTCGACTACTACGAGGCCACCGGCAACCCGCCCGGCCGCTGGCTCGGCCGCGGGCTCACCGGCCTCGGCGACGCGTCGGGCCACCTCCGCCCGGGCGCCGCAGTCACCGAAGCCGCCACGGCCGCCGTCTTCCGCGACGGCCACGACCCGCTGACAAGCGCGCCCCTCGGCCGCTCGTATCGCGACCGCTCCGACCGCGCCGTCGTCGGCTACGACCTGACCTTCACCGTCCCCAAGTCCGCCTCGGTCCTCTGGGCGCTCGGTGACGAGACCACTCGCGCTGCCGTCCACGCCGCGCACCGCGCCGCCGTCGACCAGGCCCTGGACTTCGTCGAGCGCACCGTCGCCCGAACCCGCGTCGGCCACGCGGGCCGCCGCCAGGTCCGCACGCGAGGCGTCATCGCTGCCGCCTTCGATCACTGGGACTCGCGCACCGGCGACCCGAACCTGCACACGCACGTCGTCGTCGCCAACAAGGTCCATGGCCCCGACGGCGTCTGGCGCTCCCTCGACGGCACGACCGTCCACGCCGCCACGGTCACGGTCTCGGCGCTCTACGACTCCCTCCTCGCCGACGAGCTCACCCGCCGCCTGCCCGTGCGGTGGTCCCACCGGTCGCGCGGCGAGCGCCGCAACCCCGCCTTCGAGCTCGAGGGCACCGACGACGCCGTCCTGGCCGCCTTCTCTACGCGCGCCGAGCAGATCCACTGCGCCGAGCAGCAGTGGGCCGTCGACTTCGTCGCCTCTCACGGCCGCAGCCCGTCGCGCGTCGAGACCAGCCGGGCGCGCCAGCACCTCACCCGCGCGACGCGGCCGGCGAAGGTCGTCCGCCCGCTGCGCGACCTGCTCGCCGAATGGGCGAACCGAGCCCGCGCGCTGACCGGCGTCGAGCCGCGCGACCTTGCCGCCCGAGCCCTGACTGGCACCTACGCCCGCGGTCTGCGCGCCCATGACGTCGGGACCGAGGTGCGGGCCGACGTGGTCGCGGCGGTGCTCGACGACGTCGCCACGCGCCGCTCGGTCTGGACCACCTGGAACCTCGGTGCGGCCGCCGCCCGGGCGACGCTGCCGCTGCGGATGGCGTCACCCGCCGAACGGCTGCGGCTGCTCAACGAGGTCACCACCGAGGCCGCCGCCCGCTGCGTCCACCTCGACGACACCCGCGACCCCGAGCGGGTTCGCGTCGGCGAGGCGCTCTACACGTCCACCGAGCTGCTCGCCGCGGAGAAGTCGCTCATCGACGCGTGCGAGGCGTCCGGCGCGGCCGCCATCGACGCACGGCTCATCGACGAGCCGCGGTACCGCGCGCACCACCAGCTCACGCGGCTCGCGCCCGACCAGCGGGCCGCCGTCCGGGCGGTGCTGACCTCGGGTCGGCGGCTCGACGCGCTCGTCGGCCCGGCAGGCTCCGGCAAGACAACGACCCTTGCGGCCCTCGCCGAGCTCTGGACGGAGAACCTCGGCCCCGTCATCGGGCTCGCGCCGTCGGCGACCGCCGCCCGCGCGCTCGAGGCGTCGCTCGGCGTGCCGTGCGAGACGACGGCCAAGTGGCTCTACGAGACCGTCGGTGACGGCGCCCACGCACGCGGTCGCGCGTACGCGGCGGTGGAGGCGAGGCTCGCGACGAGCGGTGGAGACGGGCGGCCCGACCACCAGGCCGTCGCCCTGCGCCGGGAGGCTGGCAGGTGGTCGCTCGTGCCGGGCCGGCTCGTGATCGTCGACGAGGCCTCCCTCGCCGACACCCGCAGCCTCGCCGCCGTCGTCGGCCAGGCGGAGGCGGCGGCCGCGAAGGTGCTGCTGGTCGGCGACCACCTCCAGCGCGGGTCCGTCGACGCGGGCGGCGCGTTCGGCATGCTCGCCCGCCGCGGCCCGACGGCGGAGCTCACGTCCCTACGCCGGTTCCGGCACCCGTGGGAGGCGCGGGCGAGCCTGCAGCTGCGGCGCGGGCAGCCAGCGGCGCTCGACGCCTACGACGCTCACGGCGCGTTCGCCGGGGGCTCGCGCGAGCAGATGCTCGACGCCGCGCTCGACGGGTACCTGGCTGCCGGCGCGGCCGGACGCGTGGCCGTGCTCCAGGCGGCCGACAACCGAACGGTGCGCGACCTGAACGCGATGGCCCATGCCGACGGCGTGCGATCGGGTGCCGTCCGCCGCGGCGGCGTCGAGCTCCATGACGGGCTGGTGGCAGGCGTCGGTGATCGCGTCGTCACGCGGCGGAACCACCGGCGGCTGCACACCACCGACGGGTTCGTGCGCAACGGGAACCTGTGGGACGTCGTCGGGGTGGAGGGCGGCGGCGCCCTACGAGTACGGCCGGCCGGCAGCCCAGGGCTGGACGGCAGGCCGGTGGTGCTCCCGGCGGCCTACGTCGCCGAGCACGTCGAGCTCGGCTACGCGACCAGCACCGCGCGGACGCAGGGCATGACGGTCGACGAGACGCACACCGTCGCCGCGCCGGGGATGGGACGCGAGGACCTGTACGTCGGAATGTCGCGCGGCCGGGAGATCAACCACGTGTACGTCGTCACGGACGGGCCAGATGACGAGTGCGTGCCCGGTGCCGCGACGCCCGCGACCTCGTACCGCGACGTGCTCGACGGCATCCTCGCGACGTCCCACGCGGAGCCGACCGCCACCGAGACGTGGGAGACGCACCACCCGAGCACGCCAGCGCCTCTCCCTGTACCGCCCCTGCGGGCACCGCACGACTACGGCCAGTCCGCGCGCTCGCGGCTCACCGCGTCCCGGCCGCCCGCGTGCGCACCTGTTCTCGATCCACCCACTCGATCGCTGTGACCAGCCGAGCACCCGAAGGAGCGCCATGTCCGCCATCACCACCGGTCCGCCGAGCCGGCCCTTCCTGACGGTCGCCGAGGCCGCCGACGAACTCGCCGTCACGGAGCGCTTCATCCGCAAGCTCATCGCCGACGGCGACCTGCGCGCGGTCAAGGTCGGCGCCCGCGTCGTCCGCATTCGTAGGAGCGACCTCGAGGACCTGCTCCGGCCGGCCCGCGTTGTGCCTCGCCCCCCGCGATGGTGACATGGCTGGGACGAGTCATCGCCTCGCGACACCAGCGGCTCGCGAGCGGCAGCCTCCGCGAGCGAGCCCTACCTGCAGACCACCTCGTTGACCCGAAAGGTTCCACCTGTGCCTTCAATGTCATCGAGGAAGCCGGTACCGGTCTGATCCGGGCTCAGGGCTCCGACGACGTCATTCGTCCAGCCCACGACGACTCCATCGCGCTCGATTGCTGCCTCGACGTAGACGCCGCCGGGGCACCCCGTACGTGAGTACACGACGACCATGAGGCAGTCCCACATGCCGCAGGTGAACTCGTCAGGCTCGCCGTAACGCAGGTAGAGCTCCCCGCTCGTGATGACCTGCCATGCCTCTCCGGTCTCCGTCGTCATGTAGGTGTCGAAGTCCTCGGCGGCCTGGCGGTACGCCTCCTCCTCCTGCTGGCGCACGCGTTCCTCGTTGGCAAGTCGCCTCTCCTCGCTCGCCTCTGCAGCGCGCTCGCGCTCCTCCGCAGCTTCTTCGGCAGCAAGCTCAGCGTCCGCTGCGCGCTGCTCCGCGAGCACTCTGAGGACGCCCGAAACCCCTGCCCCGACTACGACAAGCCCGACGACGATCCCCGCGGCCAGGCGCCATCGGCGTCGCGAGCGCTCAGGTGGGCCGGGCGGCGCGTCGTGTTCAGCGGCGGACTGTCCGGTGGGCGTCGCCGGCACGAGCCACTGTTCGCCGTCCCAGTAGCGCCTATTGCCCTCGACATCGTGGTACCAGCCTGGCTCGGGAGGCTCCGGCACTTTGGCTCCCATCATCGTGGTTCGCACGCCTTCCGAAACGATCCCACAAGCGCGCACGGCAGCCCTCGGTTCACGCGCGCGCAGCACCAAGGGCCGGTTCTCCTCTGTGAGCCCAGTGCCACGCCCCCTACGAGTCGTCCCGCTCCGGCGGATGGATCGTCTGCACGGTCGAGATCCCTCCCTGGTTGACACAGTCGCGTGCAAGGTCGTGGACGTGCCAGAAGTAGTCCGAGGCTGGCTCGCGCGCGTCCACGGTCGCCTCCACTGGTGTGAATCTGTGCAGTGGAGTCGAGACGCCGTCGAAGACGTAGCCGTGGTTGTCGGTCGTGAGAATCAGTAGGTGGCCGTCTCCGGCCCAAGGCATAGCAACCCGCAGGTCGTAGTCGCCGGTGCCATCCGCCTCTGCGGTCGTCCGGACGAGTGCCATGAAGTCAGCTATTGCGCACTCGATCCCGGACGCCTCCGTCTCCCCGCCGTCGAAGAACGTGCCACGCCCCGTGGCATGCCCGCCGATTGCCGAGGCCAGCGTGACCGACCCATCGTGATGAAGAGTCGCCCACGACTCCCTCCAGATCGCGCGCTCGCCGGTCGCCGAATTGACCGCAACCCAACGACGAAGTCCCGGGCGGGGATTCATCCGGTCCACACTCTCGAACGGGTGGATCCCGCCTCGTCCGGCATAGGTCAGCGCGAGTTGCGCCGCCGCCGAGAAGACGGCACGCGCTTCGGCTCGGTCTCGCTGGTGCAGGACGCGAGGCAGGCGCGGGTGCGCGACTGCGATCAGCCAAGCCCGCCTGTCCACGTCTCGACCAGCAGACGCCTCAGCCAATAGCGCATCCAGCACCTCCGTTGCGTGGCGCCGTTCCTCGAACCGCGCGCGGAACATCGCCTCGACCTGCCGCTCCTTCATCCACACCGTGTCCGCATCGTTCCGCACAGGTGCGCCGAAGTACTCACCCCTATAGATCAGGTGCGGAACCTCGACACTCGGCGGGACCTCAACGACGACTGCTCGGCTCCCGACAACTCCAAGTCGGTGGACAGTCAGCCCGAAGACTGGCGGCGATATCGCCGTCACCGCGGCTGCACGGAGGGCCCTCTCGTAGGCTTCGTCCAGGTCGCCGACATCCAGACGCTCCGTTGCCGCCTTCTGCGCCTCGCGGACACCGAAAACGATCACACCCCCACCGCTGTTGGCCATCGCGGCCACGTCCTTGGGGAAGTCGGTCTGCGACAGCCCCTTGGCCGGGGGGAGTTCTTCCTTCCAGTCCAGGTCGCTGGTTTCGCTTGCGCCCGCAGCGACCGCTGCGTCAAGGAGGTCGTCGGTCACCGGGCCGGGAGGACTGCCGACAGCGCGGTGGAGCGCGGTGAAGGTCACATCGTCAGGTTAGGGAGTACCACCGACCTGCAGGCCTCGTCGTCGCGGTGTCGCTGCGGGTCGCATCGGCCGAACCCGCGGAGTCAGTCCCGAGTGGCATGCCATAACGTGCCATAAGGGGGTTCGGATCGGTGCCTCTCGGTTCATCTCCGTGTAGGCTCGCAAGCGTCTGACCAGCAGTTTTGCCTTCCAACCAGGGCGTGGAAACGCGACAGAGTCCGATTCCCAAGCTGATAGCGCGGGTTCGATTCCCGTCACCCGCTCCATCGTTTCCGCAGGTCAGTGCGGTTGGCGTCCTGCGCCCCCATGGCGACGACGTCCGGCCACGACGCCGCGGCCGCGGCCGGACGACCGCCCCTACCGCCCGACCGACTCGAGCACCTCGGCGAGCGCCGCCGGCCGGCTGACCATCGGCCAGTGCCACGTCGGGAGCTCGACGAAGGTCCAGTCCCCGCCGAACATGTGCGCGAACGCAGGTACGTGCGGTGCCATCTGCTGCAGCTGCTCGACGCTGAAGCTGCACAGCACGCCCGTCCGCGGCAGCCCCTCCCAGGCGCCGCTGAGCGCGACCGGCTGAGTCGCGGTCCGCCAGGGCTGCGGCCGCGAGCCCTCGACCAGCGCGGCGACGTCGGCATCGTCGACCTCCGGCACGTCCGCGGCCAGCAGCGCCCAGGGCGGCGGCGGCAGCTTCCAGCCTTCACCGTGCGAGGCGACGAGCTCTTCGTTGGCCGCGCGCGCCTCGGGTCCGTCGAAGTCGGCCTGGGCCATGCCGTTCGGCAGCGGCCCCGAGTCGATGTAGACCAGGCGCGCGACGCGCTCGGGCACGCGGTCCGCGGCACCGGTCGTCACGAGCGCGCCGTAGCTGTGGCCGACGAGCACGACGTCGCGCAGGTCCTCCTCCTGGAGCAGGCGCACGACGTCGTCGATGTGGGTCCCCAGGTCGGTCTCGGGGGAGGCGAGGTGGGCACGCTCGCCCATGCCGGTGAGGTCGACGGAGTGCACGGCGTGGCCGCGCTCGCGCAACGAGTGCGCGACGGAGTCCCAGGCCGAGGCGCCGAGCCAGAAGCCGGGGACGAGGACGTAGGTGGTGGCGGTAGTGGTGGTCATGGCGACGACGCTAGGCTGATTTGTGGACAGGTTCCGCCCGGTATGCGAAACCCGCATCGCACCAACCTCCCAGCCGCGCCGAGGAGACCCATGACCCGCCCGACCGCCCGGGTCCTCGCCCTCCTGGAGCTGCTCCAGACAGGCGGCCAGCGCACCGTCGGTGAGCTCGCCGACCGGCTCGGCGTCGACGAGCGCACGGTCCGGCGCTACGCCGAGCACCTCGCCGACCTCGGCATCCCCGTCCGGGCGCAGCGCGGCAGGTACGGCGGCTACCGGCTCGCGCCGGGCTACAAGCTTCCCCCGCTCATGCTCACCGACGACGAGGCCGTCGCCGTCGTCCTGGGCCTGCGGGCCGCGGAGCGCGCAGGGCTCACCACGACCGAGCACACCGCGACGGCGAGCGCGCTGGCCAAGGTGTCGCGCGTGCTGCCCCGCGCTCTGAGCCAGCGGCTCGACAGCCTGCTGTCCACCGCACAGTTCACGACGCCGGCGCACCCCGCCGCTCCCGCCGGCGCCGAGACGCTGCTCGGGCTCGCGTCGGCCGCGCAGGCGCGGCGCACCGTCGTGATCGCGTACACCGCCTGGGACGGGCGGGAGTCGGAGCGTGAGCTCGACGTCTACGGCCTGGTCTTCCACTCCGGCCGGTGGTACGTCACCGGGCACGACCACGGGCGTGACGACGTGCGCACCTTCCGGCTGGACCGCATCGCCTCGGTCACGCAGGGCGCCGGTACCTACGCCGTTCCCGACGACTTCGACGCCAGGGCACAGGTCGTGTCGGGCATCGCGGCGGTCAGGTGGTCGCACGAGGTCGCCGTCGTGCTGCGGACCACCCTCGACGAGGCGGCCGAGCGGCTGCCCCCAAGCGTGGGACGGCTCAGCGAGCACGCCGACGGCGTGCTCCTCGAGACGCGCGCCGAACACCTCGACGGCATGGCCCGCATGCTGGCCGGGCTGGGCTGGGACTTCGAGGTGATCACCCCGGACGCCCTGCGCGACGAGGTCCTCGCCCTGTCCGACCGCCTCCGGGCCGACGCGGCGCGCGGCGCCTGAGGTCAGCCGAGGTGGTCGAAGCGACCGTCGGTGACCCGCAGGCGCCCGCTCGCGTCCCACCCGACCGGCAGCGGGTCGGACAGTGAGCCGATGAAGGCGCCCGCGTCGTCGACGTGGTTGAAGGCGAAGAGCCACCAGGCGCCGTCGCGACCCTGGAGCAGCCGGCCCGCGTACAGGGACTCGTCCGTCAGGCGGGTGGCCCCGCTGATGTCGTAGGGACCGGTCGCGGAGTCCACCGGCACGGACCACACACCACCACGCTCGCCCGCGTCCCGCCGGGCGCGCGTCAGCTCGCCGTGCAGCGAGGAGAAGATGAGCACCCGGCGGCCGTCGATCATCTCGACCTGAGGCACCTCGAGATGCCCGAACCCGGCCCCCGGCCGCGAGAGCGGCGGGCGAACGGTCCACGTCTCGAGGTCGGTCGACGTCGCGTGGCCGACGACGCCCCGGTCGTCCGGGTTGCCGTCCTTCGCCCGGGCGGTGACCAGCATGTGCCACACGTCCCCGTCGTTGAAGACCCACGGGTCGCGCCACGCCTCGTCCGGCCAGCTCACCCCGTCGAGCTTCTCGTACCACCGCGGGTCCGCCTCGCAGACCGCCGCCGGCCCGGCCTTCGTCCACGTGAACAGGTCGGACGACGTCGCAACGCCCACGCGCTGCACCATCCCCTTCTCCGCGCGCGAGGTACCGGTGTAGAACATCCGCCACGTGCCGTCGTCCGCCTTGACGACGGACCCGGTCCACGTCGTGAAGTCGTCGAACGCGGGCGCGTCGGACGCGATCAGGGCGTCCCGTACCTCGTGCCAGGTGTGCAGGTCGTCGGAGACGGCGTGCCCGACTGTGACGTACCAGTGGCGCCGGTCGGGGTTGCCGAGCGCGCGGGAGGCCTTGAGGTAGAACGCGTGGTAGCGGTCGCCGTCGTCGGCGAACCACATGTCCCAGGTCCAGGCGTCGGACAGGACATTCGGCATGGGGTGGAGCCTTTCGAGTCAGTGCTGCGCAGCGGTGAGCGGTCAGGCGTGGGGTGGCGCGACGGACTCGCGGTGGATGACGGGCCCGCGCAGCTGCTCGGACGGGGTGTCACCGCTGGCACCGTCGATCTCCTTGAAGAGGTGCTCGGCGGCCCAGACGCCCATGTCGAAGTGCGGCAGCTCGATCGTCGTGAGACCCGGGAAGATGCCGTCGGCGACGTACTCCTGGTTGTCGAACCCGACGATCGAGAGGTCGCCGGGGATCCGCAGCCCGAGCTCTGCGGCCGCGCGGTACGCGCCCATCGCGACGCGGTCGTTGAAGCAGAAGACGCCGGTGGGTGGTCGCTCGCCCGCGAGGAGCTCCATGGCGGCCGTGTACCCGCCGGCCGGGTCGGACTCCGCGGTGACGACCGTCAGGTCGCTGTCAGCGACCCCGGCCTCCGCGAGCCGTGCGCGGAACCCTTCCAGGCGGCCGACGGAGGCCGGGATGTCGTCGACGTTGTTGATGAAGCCCAGACGCCGGTGGCCGGCCCCGAGGAGCACGTCGGCGGCGTCGCGGCCCCCGGCCACCTCGTCGGGCACCACCCAGGGCACGCCCGGCGTGATGCACTGCGCGTTGACGAACACCGTCGGGACGGACGCCAGCAGGGGCGGCAACTCGACCCGGCGGTGGAACATCGAGGCGTAGAGGATGCCGTCCACCTGGCGCCGCAGCAGCTCCTCGATCTCGCGGTTCTCCACATCCCGGCGGTACCCGGTGGACACGACGAACACCACGGCGTCCCGGGCCAGGGCCACCTCTTGCGCGCCGAGGATGAGCTTTCCGGCGAACGGCGTCGTCGCGATCTCGTCGCCGATCAGGCCGATCGTGTTGGAGCGCTGCATGCGGAGCGACTGCGCCAGCCGGTTGGGCACGTACCCGAGCCGCGCGGCGGTCTCCTGGACACGCTGACGTGTCGCAGGGTTGGCCCGGACGCCCGGCACGTCGTTGAGGACGTGGGAGACGGTGGTGATCGATACGCCGGCCTCTGCCGCGACCTGCTTGATCGTCACTCTCTGCTGCTTCATTTCCTCGCCTCTTCGCGGTGTGTTCTCGGCCGGCCCGGCAGGTGAAATCTAGGTGATGACCACGGGCGTCGGTCTGAAGGCATTCACGGTCCTGTCCATCACGACCTCGGTCTCGTCGCCCGAGTCGAGCACCGTGTTTCCCGCGGATGCGGCATCGACGAGGACGGTGGTGACGGGGAGGCGACCGGAGGCCTGGGTCGTGAGCAGAGCGTCCACCTGCGCGGCGAATGCCGAGTCACCCGTCGCTGCCCGGGCGTCCGTGGCTACCACGTGGTTGGTGGCGACGTAGTTGCCGCCGCCCGAGACGAGGCGGATGACGACCGGCGTCTGGCCTGCGGGTGTGATCCGTCGGGAGTCGACGGCGGCGGAGAAATGGTTGCCGATCACGGAATTGCCGTCACCGCTCAGGCGGAGAATGCCGAAATCGTCGCCGAGCCCGTTGTCCACGCCGAGGAACGGCGCCCACGGCTCGTGGTCCCGCAGAAAGTGGTTCGACGCCACCAGGTTCTCCGAGCAGCGTTCGAGCACCACCATCCCCGGGTAGAACGAGTGGAGGCGGTTGGCGGTGACGCTCGATCGCGTCACACCGTCGAGCTCGATGCTGCTGGCGCCGCGCGGGAAGACGTTGTTGGCGGTGACCAGGAGCCCGCCGTGGTTCTCGGCATAGATCGAGCGCCCCTGGAAGCCGGCGCCGATCAGGTTGTCCGTGATCTTGGACGCCTGCCCCCACCCGCGGAGCTCGATGCAGCTCCCGCACTCGGCGACGAAGTTGTCGTGGATCGACAGGGCATCGGCGTGCAGGATCGTGAGGCCGTGCTCGAGGTAGACCAGGCCCATGCCGGTGACGCGGAAGGAGTCGTTGGCGCTGGCGACGTAGATCCCCGTCTTCCCGTTCCGGTAGGTGTTCTCCGGGTGCAGCCCCGACCCGTCCGCCTCGAAGTGCAGCCCGTCGATGCAGAAGCCGGCGAACTCGACCGAGCTGATCCGCGGGCTCCCGTCCCGCGCCACGAGGAACGCAGCGCCGTCGCGCTCGTCGGCGTCGTCGTCGAGCGGGATGTCGACGAGGACACGGCTCCCCCCGGGCCACAGCTCGTGGAGGCCCGGCCACTCGTCCCGGGGCACGTTGAACCGGATGCTCGACGAGGTGAACCCGTGGCCCGAGCCCTCGATGCGCAGGAAGCTGATGTCGATCAGGACCTGCGTGCGCAAGCGGTAGTCGCCAGGCGGGATGTAGATCACCGCGCCCGGCTTGCCGCCGTCGTGCACGTCGGTGGCGTGCTGCCGGCGCTTGATGTCGGCGATGATGCTGCTGATCACCTCACCGATGTCGTCGTGGGCGTCCCCGACGGGCCACGTCGTGACGTCGTAGCGATTGCTGCTGATGGTCCGCTCCTCTCCGCGTGACATGGCTCAGCCCTTCACGGCGCCGAGCGTGAGACCGGCGACGATGTGCCGCTGGAGGACGAGCGTCAGGAGGATCACCGGGACGGAGTAGAGCGTCGCCAGCGCCGTCATGGGACCCCAGTCGAGGCCGAACTGCGTCTGGAAGTTCGCGATGACGATGGGCGTCGTCTGCGCCCGCACCGAGGTGAGCAGCAGCGCGTACAGGAACTCGTTCCAGGAAGCGAGGAAGGCGAAGATCGCCGTCACCGCCATGCCTCCCGAGACCACCGGGATGACGACGCGCCAGAGCGCGCCGAGGCGGCTGCAGCCGTCGACCTTCGCGGCCTCGTCGAGCTCCTCCGGCACGGCTTCGAAGAAGCTCGCCATCAGCCAGATCGACAGTGGCAGCGAGATCGTGGTGTGCGCGATCGCCAGGCCGGTCGGCGTGTCCGTGAGGTGCAGGGCGGAGATCGTCGACATCAGCGGGACGCCGACGGCGACCGGCGGCACCATCCGGGTGACCAGGGCAGCCATGATGAAGACCCGCCCGAAGCGCGTCCGGAACCGCGTGATGCCGTACGCGGCGGGCACGGCGAGGACGAGCGTCACGAGCGTCGAGATGGTCGCCGTCGAGAGGCTGTTGATGAAGGACGGAACCACGCCCGGACGGTCCAGGGCGGCGGCGTAGTTCTCCGTCGTCCACTCGGGCGGCAGGATCGTCGGCGGCACTGCGAGCGTGTCGAACGGCGTCTTGAAGCTGGTGAGCAGCAGGTAGACGAAGGGGAAGCCGTAGAGGACGACGACGGAGACCAGCAACGCCCACAGCAGGCCACGAGCCGTCGGGCGGCGTACTTCCAGACCGTTCATGACTGAGCTCCCGGTCGCCAGATGAACCAGACCGCAACCGTGGCGACGGCGAGCATCGCCAGGAGGTACACCGTCCCCATCGCGCTGGCGAGGCCGGGCTCCCCGAACCGGATCATGGTCTGGTAGATGAGCAGGCTCAGCGTCTGCGACGCGTTCTGCGGGCCGCCGCCGGTCTGGATGAGGATGATGTCGAACGCCTTCGCGGCGTCGATCCCCCGCACGATCAGCGCCACGGCGATCACCGGGCGCAGCAGCGGGATGATGATCCGCAGGAGCAGCGTCCAGGGGCGCGCTCCGTCGAGCCGGGCGGCCTCGAGCACGTCGCCGGGGATGTTCTGCAGGCCCGCGAACAGCACGAGCGTCATGAACGACGTCGTGAGCCAGATGTCGGGGATCGCGACCGCCCACAGGACGATGTCGGGATCGGAGAGCCAGCCGACCTGCGTCGGCGAGTCGAGCAGGCCCGCCCGGAACAGCAGGTGGTTCACGATGCCGGAGTTGTCGATCAGCAGGAACCGCCACAGGAGGCCGGCGACGACGGGGGCGATCATCAGCGGGTACAGGAAGATCGTCCGGAAGACCGCCGATCGGCGGCCGAGGGCGCTGAACAGCAGTGCGGTGGCCAGACCGAGCAGGAACTCGAAGGCCACGACGATCACGGTGTAGCCGACGGTCCGCAACGCGGCGCCGCGGAACGCGTCGCTGCCGAACGCCTGCGCGTAGTTGTCGAACGCGACGAACTCGCGCGGCCCGCCCTTGATGGGCGAGATCTCGAAGAAGCTGTCGGTGACGAGCTTGACGAGGGGCCAGGCGACGAACGCCGCGAGGAACAGTGCGGCGGGGAGCATGAGGAGCACCGCATAGCGGCGGTCGGTGAGGCGCCACTGCCGGTTCCGTGGCGGCGCGCCGGCCGGCGGCCGGGTCGCGACGTCTGGGCCGGGGGCCGGCCTGGTCTGCACACGCACGATGAGCCTTCCCGCGGCTCGACGAGCCGCACGTGGGTCGGGTGGCCGGTGGCCGGCGGGTCGGATCCCCGCCGGCCACCGGGTCGGATCAGCCGACGATCTGCTCGATCTGCGACTTCGCGTCGTCCAGCAGCTGCTGGGTGTCGGCGCCGCCCTGCACCGCCTGCTGGAGCATCGGGATGAGGACGGTGTCGACGATCTGCTGCCAGTCCTCCGACGCCGGCCGGGGAGTGGTCTGCGGCGCTTCCAGGGTCTCGATGAGTGCCTGGATGTGCTCGTTGCCCTCTTCCGACGCCGCACCCTCGAGCGCCGACTTGGTCGCCGCCAGGCCGAGCGCCGTGTCGAGTCCGAGCGCGTTGTTCTCGTACGCGAACTGGATGAAGTCCATCGCGAGGTCGGTCTTGTCGGTCGCCGTCGGGACGGACAGGTACCAGGCACCCGGGACGCCGGCGATGCCCTCCGGGCCGGCGGGCATGGGCGCGACGCCGACGTTGCCGGACACCGGCGAGTCGGCGGGCGTCTGCGGGTAGGCGTGCGCCCAGAACCGCATCATCGCCGTCTGGCCCTGGTAGAAGAGGTTCTGCGCCTCCGCCCAGTCGATCTGCGCTGCGCCGGACGGCGCGGCCGCGTCCTCCAGGAGCGGGGCGACGTAGAAGTCGAGGGCCTCCTTGTGGGCGGCGTCGTCGATGATGACGTTGCCGTCGGCGTCGAGGACCGTCCCTTCGGCGCCCGCCTGGAGGACGGTGGCGAGCCACTCCGTCTCGACCGCACCCTTCACGTCGGTGCCGTACAGGTCGAGCGCGCCGTCGCCGTCGGTGTCACGCGTGAAGAAGCGTGCGACGTCGCGGTACTCCTCCCAGGTCGTCGGCGCAGCGAGCTCGTACCCGTACTCGGCCTGGAACGCCTCCTGCTCGGCGGGGTCCTCGAAGAGGTCCGCGCGGTAGAAGAGCACCTCGGCGTTGGTCCACACCGGCATGCCGACGAACCGCCCGTCGACCTGCGCCTCCTGGACGAGAGCCGGGTAGAGGTCGGCCTGGACCTCGTCGGTCATGAGGTCGTCGAGCGACTCGACGCCGTCGGCGAAAGCGGTCAGCCAGATGGCGTCGAGGGCCGCCACGTCGAACGACACGTTGCCGGACGACAGCTCCGAGGAGAGGCGGTCGTACAGCCCGTCGTACGGCAGCTCGACGAAGGTCACCTCGGTCCCGGTCTCCTCGGTGAAGGCGGCGGCGACGGGTTCGAGCTCGGCCTTGCCGCCTCCCTCGACGAGGACGGTGAGGGTCTCGGAGGAGGCGTTGGACGTGTCGGAGGTCTCGCCGCCGTCCGTCGCTGCACCGCCGCCCGCCCCGCAGGCGCTGACGGCGAGGGCCGTGGTGAGGATCAGGCCGCCCGCGAGGACGGCACGACGCCGCCCCGGCGTCGGGCGCGGAACTGTGGACAGGTTCATCCGGGGGACTCCTTCGTCTGCACGGGTGCACCGCGGGCTGAGCGATGCAAAAACGTTTTGCCCAAACGTTTGATCGGACGCTACAGCCCGTTCGCGTGGGCGTCAACACCTCGCGGGTGGTCGGTCCACGGGCGGCGGCGGCTCGCTCCGGGAGGCTGCGGCCGCCCTGACCTCGCCCTGTCGCCGCGTGCGCCCCGTTCGCCGACCCCGCCCGTCCGCTCGAACATCCGGCTCGTTTGCGAACACCTTTCGTTCGCACAGCACACAGGTGTTCGAGCCGGCGACGGGAGACGCGTGGCAGCGTCGCGAGCCGGACCGGGGCCGGCTGCCCGATGCCGCGCCGTTCCCCTGCTTGTGTTCTTGGTGCATCCGTGTGACGGTGGGGTTGTCGTCGGCTCACTGAGCCCGTGCACCTTCGCATGGACCGTCCTCGATGAAGTTCCCGCGATGCGGACCTGCCGGTCCGTGAAGGGTGTATCTCGATGGACGAGTCCCGTGGTCCTGTCGTCTTCGTATCCGGCGCGACGGCAACCGTCACGCAGACAGCTGGCGTCCTCGTCGTCGCCCTCGCCGGCGAGGTCGACGAGTGCTTCTCACGGACAGGCGCGTCGCTCACCCGGACGGTCGCCGCGCCGGGTAAGCCGGTTCACGTCGACCTGTCCGAGGTGACCTTCTTCACGGCGGCGGGTGTCGCGTGGCTGGTCAGCCTCTACGCGGCGGCGGACAACGAGGTCCGCGTCGTCGCGATGAGCCCCGTCGTGCGCGAGGTGCTCGGCCTGTGCGATGTGCCCACCACGTCGCTCGGGGCACAACGGCAGACGGGGCGCTACGCCGACGCCCTGTGAGTCGTCACCCTCAGGCGTCACGTGATGAGGAACCAGACGACCTTCGCGGTCCCGTCGTAGGGCTCCACGCCCCATGCTGTGGCGAGGCGGTCGATGAGCATGACGCCGCGACCACCGGCGGCGCTCGGCCCGACGCGCCGCAGCGCCGGAAGGGCGGGGCTCTGGTCGCCGACGGCCACCCGCAAGCCACCGTCGACGACCGACACCGAGACCGTGACCTCGCCGCCGGGCGGGCCGTGCTGGACCGCGTTGGTCACCGCCTCGGTGGTGAGCAGTGCCAGCGTGCGCTGAGCGGCCTCGGTGCACCCCGTGCGCCTGGCGTAGTCGACCACCCACCGCCGACTCATGGGGATCGCGTCCAGGCGTGCGTCGAAGGTCAGGACATCCACCGGCTCACACCCGGCTCATAGGCGAGGGGCACAGGCCAGCGTCGGGCGCGGGGTCGGCCGGGCCGGGAACGCCCTCCCTGGCTCGGCCGCGTCGCGCAGTGCACCGACCCATGATGGCCCGTCCGTCCCTGTGGCGCGCGGCACGGGAGCCGCTCGCTGGCGCTCGCTACAGCCAGGGGACGAGCACGCCGTCCCGGTACGCGTCCCAACGCGCCCCGAATACCCTCGCCAGCACGCGCTCCTCGGCCGGCGCGAACACCCGCGATGCGACGTACAGCGCGATGCCGACGACGACGCCGAGCCACGTGTCGAGCAGGAGGCCCGCCGCGGGCAGGACGAGCAGACCGACCGCCGTGTACAGCGGGTGCTTGACGACGGCGTACGGCCCGCCCGTGATCAGCCGGCCGCGGGGCACGTCGCGCAGGATCAGGACGACGGACCACGCCCAGGCGACGATCCCGGGGACGAGCAGCAGCACGGCGACCACGGCGAGCCACACGGGTGGCCCGCCGACACTGAACACCTCCGGGAACGCCACGTTGAGGACGACCCCGACGACCAAGACCGGCCCGACCGTCGCGCCGATCCGATCACCGCTGCCTACGAGCCTCTTCAGACCCATGTCGACCTCCCGATGCAGGCGCCTCCACGCTCGTCACTCGAGGAGGCGTCGACAAGGGGCGGAGGTCCCCGCTCCGACCTGCGCGCGGCGATGCCGGCGCCCAGAACCCGGACCCGGCTTGCTTCGAGCGCGCTCGAACGACGTACCGTCGGCGTATGCCCACACCCCGTATCGCCGTCCAGCTCCACCCGCAGCACGCCGACTACGGCCAGATCCGCGACGCCGTCCTGCGCGCCGAGGACCTCGGGGTGGACGCCGTCTTCAACTGGGACCACTTCTTCCCGCTCTACGGCGACCCGGACGGCAAGCACTTCGAGTGCTGGACGATGCTCGGCGCCTGGGCGGAGCAGACCAGCCGCGTGGAGATCGGCGCCCTCGTCACGTGCAACTCCTACCGGAACCCCGACCTGCTGGCGGACATGGCCCGCACCGTCGACCACATCTCCGGCGGCCGGCTGATCCTCGGGATCGGTGCAGGCTGGTTCGAGAAGGACTACGACAGCTTCGGCTACGAGTTCGGCACGCCGGGCTCCCGGATCGCCGACCTGGCCCAGGCCATGCCGCGGATCCGGGCACGCCTCGCGGTCGGCAACCCCGCACCGACCCGCGACATCCCGGTCATGATCGGCGGGGGCGGCGAGAAGAAGACTCTGCGCATCGTCGCCGAGCACGCCGACATCTGGCACAGCTTCGGGGATGCCGCAACGCTGCGCCGCAAGAGCGCGATCCTCGACGAGCACGGGCAGGCCGTCGGCCGTGACGCCAGCGCGATTGAGCGTTCGGTGGAGGCGAGCAGGCCGCCGGAGCAGGTCGCGGACGGGCTCGTCGCCGCGGGCGCCACGCTCTTCACGATCGGCGTCAACGGCCCGGACTACGACCTCTCCCTCGCCCGGGAGTGGGTGCGCTGGCGCGACGAGCGCCGCGACGCGGAAGACCACCATGACCTGGACGACCTCGTGCGCTGGTCAGCCACTCACCACCAGCTCGAGGACTGACGGGTGCGGGAGGTCCGCTGACCTTCGACCCGATTGCGAGCACCATCAAGGCTGTCGAGCGAGGTGCCCGCTCAGCTGACCGGCGTCGGCCACGAGCCGCTCCGGGTCCCGCATCCGCGTCACCAGCCCCGCGCACACGACGAGCAGGCCCACGGCCAGCAGCAGCGACGGCGTGAACGACCCGTCGCGCGTCCTCATCGCCTCCATGACGTACACGAACACCACCGCGCCCTGGCCGAACAGCTGGATCAACCCGTTCGACGTGGCCTCCGGCGTCGGGTGGGTGATCTCCGCGCCGTACTGCATGCCGACCGGCAGGGCGCTGACCAGGAAGAACCCCAGCGCCGCCGCCGATGCGTACAGCAGCACTGGCGAGGTGGCGAACGTCAGGCCGACCAGCCCGGGGATGGCGCCGACCACGGCGACCATCAGGTACCGCTGCCGGCGCCCCTGGCGGTCGGACAGCGCCGGGATGACGACGGCGCCCACCAGTCCTCCGACGACCATCACCGCACCCACCGTCCCCGCGTCGGTCGGGGTGAAGCCCCGCGGCCGGATGATGTTCTCGATCCACGTGCTGACGCCGTTGAAGATCCCGAGGCCGGCCACGGCGACGGCGAGCATCAGCCAGAAGGGCCGCACCCGGAGCGCGTGCCGCAGACCGTCCAGCGCGAGCGCCCGGACCTCCGAGCCCGGCTCGCCCGGCGGCGTCGGCGGCGCCTCCCGCGCCAGCACCAGGAACGCCACTGAGCTACCCGCAGCCACGGCGCCGTAGACGAGCTGGACGGTCGGGAGGGACATCGACTCCGCCAGGACGGGCGTCAGCGCCATGCCCAGCGCCGTCCCCACGAGGTTCGCCAGCGTCACCAGCCCGACGGCCGTCGCGCGCCCCTCGACGGGGAACCACTTGGCGGGCACGGTGGTCCACGCGTTCAGCAGGAACGGCTGCGCGCAGGCGATGCCGACGGTCGCCGCGAGCACGAGGCCGTAGCTCTCGCCGGCGAACCCGCGCATCAGCCCGAAGACCCCCATCAGCACGACGCCGATGCCCACACCCACCCGCGAGCCGTACGTGTCGATGACCCACGACGCGGGGATCGACAGCGGGATGAAGGCGATCATGAACGCCATCGCGAGGAGGCCGATCTGCAGGTCCGAGACGCCGTAGAGCTCCGCGGCCGGGCCGGTGACAGGTGCATACGAGATCCAGAGGACCTGGATGGTCAGGTTGACGCCCATGAAGACCGCCAGCACCACCCACCGGTACCCGTACAGCCGATGCTGCGAGCTCACGACCTCTCCTCCTCCAGCGGCGACGCCCCGACGCCCGACCGACGTCATCGGGCGCGGTACAGGCCCCTGACCTTCCGGTACAGGTCGGTGAACGTGCGGTAGCTGCGGTCGTGCACGGCGGCGGCCGCCGGGTCCGGCTCGAAGGTACGGCTGATGCGGACCAGACCGGGGATGTCCGACCACGCCAGCTCCCCGATGCCGATCGCGGCGAGGAAGGCCGCCCCCCGCGCGTTGGCGAGCACCGGGTCCTCCGCCTGGCGCACCGTGCAGCCGAGCACGTCGGCCAGCGTCTGGCACCACAGCTCCGACTGGGCACCGCCCCCGACGTACGTGAGCGCGGCGAACCCGCCGGGCAGCTCCGGGCGCACGAACCGCTCGACCGCCTCCTTCATCCAGCGGGCGTTCAGCGCGATGCCCTCGAACACGGCGCGGACGAGGTCGGCGCGCGTCGTCTCGAGCGAGACGCCCACCCAGCCGCCTCGCACGTCCGGGTCGTCCACCGGTGTGCGCTCGCCGTTCAGCCAGGGCGCGAAGACGACGCCGTTCGCGCCGGGCGGCGACGTCATGGCCAGCGCGTTGAGGCGGGCCAGCGCGTCGTCCGGCGGCGGCGCCCCGTCGCCCATCGCGTCGTCCGGGTACACGACGTTGTCGATCAGCCAGTCGATCGCCTTGCCCGCGACGTCCTGGATGGTCGCCACCCAGTAGCGGTCGGGGACGACGGCGGGCAGCGACGCGACGTTCCGGATGATGTCGGTGCGCTTGTAGGGCACGTGGCAGCTGAGCCAGGCCGACGTGCCGACGTACAGGTGCGCGGCGTAGTCCTCCACCGCTCCGGCGCCGACGGCGGCCGCCGTCGTGTCGCCGGTACCCGCCACCACCTGAACGTGCGTGCCCAGACCCAGCTCGGCCGCGGCCCCCGCCGTCAGCGTGCCGACGACCGTCGTCGGCGGCACCAGCTCCGGGAGCTTGGCGACGTCGAAGCCCGAGCGGCGCACCAGGTCGGGGTCGTAGCGCACGGCGCCCGGGTCGCGGTTGTCGGTGCACCAGCGCAGGACCGCGGTGTCGAACCCCGCAGCCGCCCGCCCGGTGAGGCGCATGGTCAGGTACTCCGGCACGTCGAGCAGGTAGGCCGCCGCCGCGTAGACGTCCGGCCGGTGGTGCCGCAGCCACTGAGCCTGACCCACCGGGTCCTTGCCGGAGCGGGACGGCACCCCGCCCGTCCTGGTGATCCACCGGCGCAACGCCCGGGCGTTGTACCCCGCGCCGGGGACGGTCACCCCGCCCGACGTCAGCGCGCGGCTGTACGGCTCACCGCGGGCGTCCATCCAGATGATCGCGTTGTGCAGGTGCCGGCCCGCCGCGTCCACCGGCACGACGCCGCCCCACTGGCTGCTCATGCAGATCGCAGCCACCGCGCCCGCGTCGACGTCGAACCGCTCGAGCAGCCGGTGGACGCAGTCGACGATCGCGTCCCACCAGGTCTGCGGGTCCTGCTCGGCGCCGCCCCCCGCGTGCAGGATCAGCGGCACCCTCGCCTTCTCGTGCCCCATCAAGTCCCCCGCGACGCCCATGAGCGCGACCTTGGGTCCCCCGGTGCCGAGATCGACGCCGATGACGTACCGCTCGTCGCTCATGCGCGCCGCCCCGCGCGTCGGCGCGGCACTAGACGCCCTCCACCAGCGAGAACACCTCGTCGAATCGGGTCAGGGCGTCGTCGATGACGGCGTCGGTGTCTGCCATCGACGTGTACAGCCGCGACCCGGCGAGGGTGATGATGCCGTGCGCCGCGTAAGCGGCACCCATCTGCTCGATGAGCTCCTTGCGGGGGCCCTTCTCCTTCAGCAGCTTCACCGGGTGGTGCATGTCGAGCAGCATGACGCCGCTCGACTCCAGGTGGACGATCGAGCCGGTGTTGTAGACGACGTACGGCAGCCCGCGCTTGTCGAGCAGCCGCTGCAGCCCGCGGGCCAGCCGGTCGCCCGCCCGGCCGGCGACGACCGGCGCGTTGGTCCGCGCCATCTCCTCGATGGCGAAGTACCCGGCGGCGCAGGACAGGGGGTTGGCGGACAGCGTGCCGCCCACCTGGATGTGCGCACCGGACTTCCCGTCGAGCCCGGAGCCGAAGACCGCCATGACGTCCGCCCGGCCTCC
>Ga0196970_1000752_pt1 | contig 31412 bp, 27 predicted proteins | sample S1v_513CmetaG_FD_148672 | JGI IMG/M metagenome (GOLD analysis project Ga0196970, IMG submission 148672) | Soil microbial communities from Anza Borrego desert, Southern California, United States - S1+v_5-13C | ecosystem: Environmental > Terrestrial > Soil > Desert | place: USA: California... | reverse complement strand
CTATTTCTCAGCTCGGGAATCATTCAGTCGCCCGACTACACGATGGAGCAACTCATCACCGTTGCACGGACGCTCCGGACCGAGCACCGATTCGCCGGCTACATTCACCTGAAGGCAATTCCCGGCTCTTCCACACTCTTGCTGGATGAAGCTGGCCGCTGGGCCGACCGCCTGAGCGCCAACATCGAACTGCCCACGCAAACTGATCTGGATACTCTCGCACCAGAGAAGCAGGTTCCGGTCATTGAATCGACCATGCAGGAGATCAAGATGAAGGCGGAGGAAAGCCGGGTCGAGAGAAAGAGAACCCGCCGTGCGCCTCGCTTTGCGCCTGCCGGGCAGAGCACGCAGCTCATCGTGGGTGCGACACCCAGCACAGATTCGCAAATCCTGCGCACGGCTGACCGGCTTTACGGCAGCTATGGTTTGCGGCGCGTTTACTACTCCGCCTTTAGTCCGTTCCCAAAAGCTGACGCGCGATTACCTATCCAGGCTCCGCCTCTTCTGCGCGAGCATCGCCTGTATCAGGCGGATTGGCTGCTCCGGTACTACGGCTTCACGATCAGCGAAGTCACCGAGGAACCGAATCTCGACATGGAACGTGACCCTAAGCTTGCATGGGCACTCCGACATCGCGAGTTCTTCCCTATCGACATCAACAATGCTTCGCGCGAAGCATTGTTGCGCGTGCCCGGACTGGGATATCGCAACGCCAACCGTATTCTTTCCATTCGTCGCTATCACCGCCTCACTCTGGCTGATTTGGCAAAGTTACGCGTGGCACTCACCCGCTTGAAGCCCTTCGTCATCACGGCAGATTTCAATCCCGATGCACTGCAGCTCGACCGTGCGGATCTGCCGCAGCGAATTGTGCAGCCGCAACAGATGGGCCTATTCCAATCGGCGCTTGAGGCGCAGTCGGGTGAGTTGTGAGACAGGTTGAGATAACCCGCAGCTTCAAGGCATGGCAGTACGCCGCGCGCGACTTGCTGCGCAATGGGGTCCCGCCGAGCGAAGTGATTTGGCACGAACGAGCGGCACAACAATCTGCTTTGTTCGCGCAGAACGCAACGACGCGCGTTGATGCCAACAACACGGCCGGTTCCAGCGAAATCCGCGTTCCCGCTCGATTCCTCGATGTCGCCAAACACGTAGCCGCGCATAGGACTGCCTCGAAATGGGCTTCGCTCTATACCGTCTTGTGGCGAATCGTGCATGAAAACCGGAATCTGTTACGTGTGCAAGTCGATCCTGACGTCGAAAGCCTCCTGCGAATGGATCGAGAGGTGCGTCACGACGCTCATCGAATGCAGGGTTTTTTGCGCTTCCGCAAGGTCTTGAACGATGGCTCTGACTATTACGTCGCGTGGTACCGACCGGACCACTACGTAGTTCCAATGGTCGCGCCGTTCTTCGCGAACCGGTTCAGCACGATGAGATGGTCGATACTGACGCCGGATTGCTCCGCAGATTGGAACGGCTCCGAGTTGCGATTCGGCCCTGGCGTAGATCGCACTCGTGCTCCTGCCGATGATGAACTCGAAAAACTGTGGCGCACCTACTACCAGGCGACTTACAACCCGGCGCGCACGAATGTGAAGCTCATGCGACAGGAGATGCCAGCACGGCACTGGGCCACGCTGCCCGAAGCCGACGCGATTGCTCAGGCCCTAATTGACGCACCGCACCGCATTCACCGCATGGAAGAGGCGGCGAAGCAAGCGCCTAGCGCACTGTCTCTTGTTCCGGCAACGAGCAGCCTAGATGAGCTCCGCGCCGCCGCCACCCACTGTGATGGGTGCCCGCTGCACCGATGTGCCACCCAGACCGTATTTGGCGAAGGTCCGCAGCAGGCGCGCGTGGTCCTCATCGGCGAGCAGCCCGGGGATCAGGAGGATCTCGCAGGCAAGCCTTTCGTTGGCCCTGCGGGTGAGGTGCTTGATCGTGCGCTGCGCGAAGCTGGTCTCAATCGTTCCGCGATCTACATTACGAACGCCGTCAAGCACTTCAAGTTTGTCGAGCGTGGAAAGCGCCGCCTGCATCAGACGCCCAGGCCTCTGGAAGTCGTGGCCTGCCGGCCATGGCTCGAGGCGGAACTTCGTGTGATCCGCCCCGAGATAATCGTCTGCCTTGGATCGACTGCCTCACGATCGCTTTTGGGAGCGACATTTCAGCTTATGCGCGAGCGTGGCCGCTTTCTTCAGACACGCTGGGCTCCCAAACTCATCGCTACCCTCCATCCCTCGGCCGTGTTGCGGGCTGGCGTGGACGAAGACCAGCAACGCGCGTACGAAATGCTTCGCGACGACTTACGCGTGGTGGCGGGCGAGCTTAAGCGCACCACCTCTGACTAAGCCGCGTCCCGCTTCTGCGTACTGGAGTTCTTTCGCGACGAGGCATTCGCTTTCCGAGGCTCCCCAAGATGTTGCGCAGCGCTCTTTCTCGTGTGCGGGTGCTCCGCCTGCCAATTGCTAAGCTGACGCTTTCGCTTAGCCCGGAACCCCTGCTCGCTTGGTGTTAGCTTGGATTCCGCTTTCGGTCTGCAACTGTGCCCTGTTCGTGTTGTTTCTTGCCTTTCACAGGCTCGTAGCCGGGGCAGCAACGGTTCTCATTTTTTGCCATTACCGTAAGACTGGACCGGTCAGGCGCGACGTTGTCAGACGCTGCGAGCAGCGAGTTTCTCGTTTTACCGCAAGGAAAGAAAAACCGCGCCATAGTCGGGCGGTGAAAAATCCTTTGTGGTCGGAGCTAAGCCACCTGCTGCCGCTGTTTCTGCTCCGAAAACACCGCGATCATTTCGCGATTGAACGCTGGAATGTCAGTCGGCTGACGGCTGCTCACCCAGTTACGATCCCGCACGCATTCCTGATCGACCCAGTCCGCTCCTGCGTTCTTGAGATCATCCTGGATTGTGTGATAGCTCGTCATTCGACGGCCCTTCACCAACCCAGCCGACACCAACAGCCATGGCCCGTGGCAGATCACGGCTATCGGCTTTCCGGAGCGATCTATCTTGCGCACGAATTCCTGCGCCATCTTGTTGACGCGCAGATTGTCGGCGTTGAGAGCGCCGCCCGGCAGAAGTACTGCGTCAAAGTCGTCAGGATTGGCACGGTCAAGACCCATGTCCACTTTGATCTTGTCTGCTTTCTCATCGTGTTTAAAACCCTGTACTTCGCCTTGTTTCGGCGAGACGACCAGAGCTTTTGCACCAGCACTTTCCAATGCTTTCCTCGGTTCGGTCAATTCTGATTGCTCGAAGTCGTCGGTCACCAGAATGGCGACACGCATTCCATCCAGTTGATTTCCGGCCATTGCCGTCTCTCCTTCTTGGAATCAGCAGTGTCTGAGTATTAGGTTTGGGTGTATGGTGTTTGATGCGATAGACAGTGCCCTCAGCACTACAACCCCGTTCCATCCGCCAACTAAGGACTATTTGCCGCCAGTGACCGCGATCGGAGCCGAAAGCACTCGCGCCGAATTCCGCGGTTTACGAGGAGTAGTTTTCCAAAGCGCAGCGGCCTCGGCGTTGTCGCCGGAGCGGTAGTAGGCTTCCGAAAGATGCTGGCGGATCGCAGCAAGTTCCTTAAGATTTGTGTTCTTCTGAGAGGCGAACAGAACGGCCTTCTTCAGCACGGCGACGGCCTGCGAGTACTCGCGACGTTTCAGATGGACGAAGCCGAGAGTGTCCAGCACTTGAGCACTGTCAGGACGCAGTGTCCGTGCGTGGAGTGCCAGCGAAATAGCGCGGTCGAGATCTTTCCCTTCGTTCGCCAACAGCCACGCCAGGTTGTTTGCAGCTATACCCGAAGCATCGCCCTCGCGAACGGCGAGATCGTACTCGCGAATAGCTGCGGGCACGTTCCGCTCCTCCTCGGCGCGCACAGCGCGGAGCACGGCAGATCGGCTTCCGCCAATCGCAGAACCCGCAGCCAACGCAGAGACGTAGTCACCCCGGTTCGCCTGTATGCCGGCGAGCAGAGCCGCTGAGGTAGCGCGTTTCGGGTCTACGGACAATGCTCGCTGGAAGCACCGGCGGGCATCGGCGTGCCATCCGCGTTCCGCATAGATTCGGCCAGCGATCTCCCACAGGGGAGCGGATGCAGGCGGCATCTCGGCGATCCGCTCCAATTTGGCGAGCATGGGTTTGGTGATTTTGCCGCGACGATACACCCGTGAAAGACCCTCCAGCGCTTCTTCTGAACGCGGTTCCAAAGCAATCGCCTGTTCGAAAGCTCCGAGCGCTGAAGGTATGTTTCCTTGCGCCAGAGCAATTTTCCCAAGCGTGACGTGCGGTTCCGCGTTGCCAGTGTCCAGTTTGATAGCTCGACGAGCAATCAATGCTGCGGACTCGTATCGCCGCTGTTCCGCCAGCACCCGGGCGAACAAGTTCAGCGCCTGTACGTTGCCCGGTTCTTCGCGAACTACCGAAATCACGTACTCCTCCGCTCCAGAAGAATCGCCGGTCCTGAGTGCGTCCGCCGCCAACGCGAGCCGCGCCGGAACATAAGACGGGTCCTGCTCGTACGAGGTCGTAAAGTCTGTGCGAGCATTGGCGGTTTCTCCCCGCAGGTACTTAACTACCCCGCGGACGTAATGCGCTGAGGGTGAACTGGGAGCCTGCGCGACCGCGCCCTCGGCGTGTACTGCCGCCTTCGTGAGATTCCGTTCCGCGATGGCGATTTCCGCTTCCAGCGTGCTGACGGTTGCCGGGTCAAGTTCCTGTCGATACTGCTCCAGGTGCAGACGCGCGGCAGCGGTCGCATTCTCGGGCACCTCTGCACCCGCCCCCTTGCCCCCGGCCTGGAGGTCGGCCTCTATAACGCGCGCAGCAACCGATGCGCGGTTCGCTGCAGTTTCCGGAGCGAACTTCCCCGCTCTCGACCAGAGCCAGCCCGTCCGGACCTTCTTCTCCATGGGCGGAGAGCGGAGCGCGATCGTATATCGATCAAGAGCCGAGATCGGCTGGCCCGAGATGAACTTGAAATCCGAGAGCGCGATCGGCAGATCCGGTCGCAGGCGATCGGCATGCGCCAATATCTTCTCGGCATCGCCGACTCTCGAAGTACGTTGCAGGAATTGCGCGAGTCGCAGATTCGCTTCTACGGTATCCTCGGCAGCGACCGCATTACGATAAGCCTGCTCCGCAGCCCCGGCATCCCCTTCCTGCTCTTCGAGCCGTCCCAAGGCCAGCCACGGCCTGGAACTGGCAGGTTGGGCCGCCGCTGCCTGCCTCAGAACTCTTCTCGCATCTTCGACTCGGTCTTCGCGGTTGTAGATGTCAGCCAGAGCAACAGCAACGTTCACCCTCTGCGGATCCGATTCCAGCACGCGCTCAAACGCCTTTTGTGCCAGGCGCGTGTCGCCCACTGCCGAAGAGGCTGCCCCTAGCAGGGCGAGACCATCCACGTTGGCCGACGCAAGTTGCAGGACCGTATGCGCTTGTTCCGTCGCACGTTGCGCAGCCCCGCCGGCCAGATAGATTTCCCCAAGGCGAAGATGGGCCGGTACGTTCTTCGCATCAGTTTCGGCAGCGGCCTGAAACGCCGCGAAAGCTTCGTTCACCTTGTCCAATCGCCAGAAACATTCGCCCATCCGAAAATAGACCTGCGAGCGCAGATGGTGATCACTGGCGGGAATGTGCGCGAGTAGTGCGGCGTACTTGGACAGCGCCTTCTCGGTGCTTCCCTGCTTCTCAAACTGATAGGCACGCTCAAAACGATAACGAGAGACGCTGGAGCAACCGGTACCAAGACCGATGATGACCGCGAGAAAGACAAAGGAAAGTAGTATCCGACGGGACATGAACGCCGCTCAGCCAGAGCGTGTCCGTAAGATGAGCAGCGTTTCGTTAGAGATGCAATTGGGCCTGCTTTTAAGTTCGCCGTACAGGCAACTGCCTGGCGCTAGCTCATCGTCTCCACCTCAACAACCGGCGGCCCGCCTCCCGGCTGCACCTCCGTTGTGCGTTTGAGCTGCCCGCACGCCGCATAGATGTCCCGCCCTCTTGGCCTTCTAATAAATGCAGGAATACCGGCGCGCACAAGTATTCTCTGGAAGCTCAGGACACGATCTTCCTCGGGCGTCGCAAACGGAATGTCAGGCCCGGGATTGAGCGCGATAAGATTGACCTTCCCACGAATGCCCCTGAGTAGCTTCACTATCTCGCGGGCGTTTTCAGCCTGGTCATTGACGTCGCGCAATAGCACGTATTCAAACGTGAGCTTCTCCCGTGCGCGCAACGGAAAGTCTCGTACAGCGTTCAACAATTGCTGAAGGTTCCACTTGCGGTTGATCGGCATCACACGTTCGCGCAGTTCATCATTTGAGGCGTTCAAGGAGATGGCCAGCTTTGGACGCACCGGTTCCTTCGCGAAGTCGTAAATGCGTGGAACGATTCCGGCTGTCGAAACCGTCATGCGCGATTCCGGGATGCCGACGCCGTCAACCAAGAGGTGAACCGCTTGCATGAAGTTGTCGTAGTTCAGGAATGGCTCACCCATCCCCATGAAGACCAAGTTGATCCGGTCACTTCCGATCGCTACATCGCGGTCGTTCAGGACGGCGAGTATCTGGCCGACTATCTCCCCGGCAGCCAGGCTGCGCTTCACTCCCAAGAGTGCGGTCAAACAGAATTGGCAATTAACGGCACAGCCGACCTGACTCGACACGCAGATGGTGGCACGGTTGAAGTCACGCTTCTGCTCATCTTCGCTACCGTCTCCCTCTTCGCCGCCGTCCCCCTCAGGCATCCACACCGTCTCAACCGTTTGGCCATCGCTGAGTGAAATCAGGTAACGGATCGTTCCATCAACCGACATGAACTTGTTCTGAATTGTTGGCAGTCCGACGGTAAAGCGGCTTTCGAGCTGCTCCCGAATTGCTTTCGGAAGCGTCGAAATATGCTCAATATTTCCAATCCGCTGCCGGTACACGGCCTCAAACAGCTGCTTACCTCTGTAGGGTGGCTCGCCCAGACCCGTCAAAATGGCCGTAAGTCCTTGAATATCAAGGCCTAATATCTCGATTTGTTTCCGGTCAGACATGCATCCAATTACCTGTTTAACAGATTAGAATCAGTTGCGGCGACAAGGAAGCAGCCGAATCCAGCGGACAACCACAAAAGGCCCCAGTCTTTCGCTTCGGGCTTGCAGCACGATTTAGCAGTGGTGTGCATTTGCGGCTCCCCGCATCGGTTTACACGCGCAAGCATGGGGATCGGAAATGGTCGAAGAACTTCGAAATATTAACCGCACAGTACTGCCTAACGGCTTGACAATCATAACTGAGGCCATGACTCATATTCGCTCGGTGTCTATCGGCATATGGGTGAAGGCCGGCTCTCGCCATGAAGACGCCGAGCACAACGGCATCACTCATTTTATAGAGCACATGGTGTTCAAAGGCACGGCTACCCGCTCAGCCGAAGACATCGCCCGCCAAGTGGACTCCATCGGCGGCAACATGGATGCGTTCACCGCAAAAGAATGCATCTGCTTCAATGTCAAAGTGTTGGACGAACATCTTCCAATCGCACTTGAAGTCCTGAGCGACCTCGTACTGAACCCAGTCTTTGACGTAAAGGACATAACTCGTGAGCGCGGAGTGATTCTGGAAGAGATCAAAATGGACGAGGACAACCCCGACTATCTCGTTCACGAAATCTTTACCCAGAACTTCTGGAAGGACCACCCGCTAGGTAAGCCGATCTTGGGCACGAAGGAGACCGTCCGGCGCTTCGAGCAGCAGATGGTGAAAGACTATTGGTCGCACCGATTCCAGCCCGGCAACCTTATCGTATGTGCAGCGGGTCGCATCGACCACCAGCAATTCACTGACCTGATCAGCCATCACTTTGCCTCACTCGCGAACGGCACGAATGGGTTCCATGAGGCGCCGCCTAAAACCGTAGCGCGAATCATCATGAGGAATAAGAAGGCGCTTGAGCAGGTGCAGATCTGTCTAGGGGTGCCGTCTCACCCCATCTCGCATGATAAGCGATACGCTTCTTATCTCTTGAACACAGTCCTTGGCGGTGGCATGAGCTCGCGTCTGTTTCAGAACGTTCGTGAACGACAAGGTCTGGCCTATTCGGTTTTCAGCGACCTAAACCCGTATCGCGATACCGGCTGCCTGTCTGTGTATGCAGGGACGTCGCGCAAGACGGCTCCCCTGGTCGTCCAATCCGTCGTTGCCGAGTTCCACCGCCTCAAGGCAGAAGAGGTTCCCGCCGAGGAACTGCGCCGCGCAAAGGATCAGCTCAAAGGCAGCCTTATGCTGAGCCTTGAATCCAGCACGGCACGAATGAGCAATCTTGCCCGCCAGGAAATGTACTTCGGGCGATTCCTTTCGATGGACGAAATCATCGCCCGTATCGAAGCCGTGACCGCCGACGACATTGTTCAGCTTGCGAACGAGTTCTTCCGACCGGAGCACATTGCAGTAACAGTGCTTGGCAACTTGACTGGGATGAAGCTTACACGCGAACAGCTAGCGTGTTGACATCACCGCACGTGTCGGCGACTATTGCCTACTTTGACAACAGTTGGCCAGATAAGTAACATCGACCTATTCGGGGAGAGCTGCGGCTCTGTAATCCTTGAAGAGGCTCTCGAGGAATATCCAGCCGGATTTATACCTCGCCATCCATCCCGGAAGAGAGACTCTTCATCCAGCAAAGTTCAAGAGGAGTAGTATGCGGAAGCAAAAAGGATTTTCACTGATAGAACTGCTTATCGTTGTTGCCATCATTTTGATCATCGCGGCCATCGCGATACCCAATCTGCTGCGCTCGCGCATATCCGCAAACGAAGCTTCCGCAGTAGCGTCGATTCGGGCGATCAGTACGGCAGAAATCTCGTACGCCACCACGTACCCTCAGTTGGGATTTGCTGACAGTTTGGAAAAACTCGGTCCCGGAAATGCCGGAAAGCCGACGCCTGAGGCGGCGAACCTAATTGATCCGGCGTTGGCTCGAGGCGAAAAGAGCGGTTATAGGTTCACCCTGACCCCGTCGCGATCCAGCAAGGAAGGCGCAAACAACGGCTTCACCATCGTGGCCGAGCCAACCGCTCCCGGGCAAACGGGCATACGAACATTCTGCAGCAACCAGAGCTCAATTCTCTATTACCAAGCTGACGGTGGCGCCTGCGTCCCTGGCACTTCCCCAGTGCTCGAGTAAGTTTTCTGGCAGGAACAACTTCGCAGTGCTTCGCTCGCGCGATCAAGAGGCTCCTCCAGATCGCGAGTGCTCCCAAAGCCCTGAGCGACTTTTCCGATCGCGCACTCAGGAGTGGCTTGATTCGGTAACTGCTACTGAGGAGATTGGCTCGGCCCGGGTTTCTGCGGGGCTGGAGATTGCCCAAATCCGCCTTGGGGAGATTGCCCGAATCCGCCTTGAGTATTCAGACCGCCGGGGCCGGTGGGAACCATGCCTCCGAGGCCAACCTGGCTTGGCACATATGGCCCGGTGATCAGGCCTCCGCGATCCATCGTCGGGTCGTAGATAAATTCCCACTCGTTGTAGTGATCTTTCTCGTTGAACGCCTTGAGCGACTTCTTTTCGCTCGTGCTCGTGACTCCGATGATTGGGCCGCCGCCGAAGGTCTTGCCTGCCAACCCACCAGCTCCTGCCGAAGTGCCAGACGCACCCGAGGCAGGCTGAGGTGACGCCGACAAAGTAGAGCTCTGCCCTGACGACCCCGATAACAACGAGCCGCTGGACGCACCAGAAGAACCGGATAACGAACCGGGAGCAACGCCCGGACCGGTCGCCGAACCCGGCGTTTTCGGTGTCAGCTTTACTTCTCCGAAGTGCAGCAAACGAAAATCTTTCCCCGTAATCGGGTCTTTGTAACGCTTGCGCAGGAACCGCATATTATTGGTGTTCTGAAGCTGCTCGATGCTGACCGGGTAACGGCCGAACTTCTTGTAGTACTTTTTGATAGCGCGCGAGTATTGCGCTCCCCGGTGGACCAACTCTTCTTCGCGGTCCCGCTTTATCTGAGTCACCACGGCAGGCGCCGTCGCCATAAGCGCGATGGCAAGCATAGTCACCATGATCATGATCGCCATCATCATGTAGCCCTGCTGTGAGCGACGCCGCGTTGTGACCCTCCAAGAGTGGTGAAGAAACATAAAACCTTGTCTGAGCCGAGGCTAACCTTGAATCAGCGGAATCGTTTGAGTGTTGTTGCTCAACACGTCCTGAATCTCGACCGAGGTCGGGTTGATCTTGACAATTCTGTAGCGCCCAGCGACGATGTCACCTTCACGCGCAGAAAAGACGCTGTCTCCCTGCGTCAGAAAGATGCTCCTCGGCTCGCCCGATCTGGTCGCATAGCCGAAGAATTTCAGGTTAATGGGCGGAGGAGGCGGCGGTCCCTGTGGAACGCTCGCCACCTCCTCGTCACGCCTCGGATTATCCACAGGTTCAGGGATTTCAGGGGCGGACTCCGCGCTGAAGATGTTTCGGCCGGTTCCCTCGTACTTCACGTCCTCGCTCATCTTTAACAGGTCGAAACGAAGCCGTGGGTCGAGTGTTGGCGTCAGAGCGGCCGAAAGATACCTGTTCCGATCCGTAGTCGGCCTGCGTTGCGGCCCGGAGTCTGTTGCCGCTGCTTGCTTTTGTGCCGCGGGTCGATTGGCAGTAGCGCCGGACCTTTGTGACGGTGTGGCCGGAGATGTAAACAGCGTGCGCGCAACAAGGACCAGTGCGATCACAAGCAGCCCAACGGCAATGGCTGTTTTCTTCTTGTTCTCTGTCCCTACTTTCATGCCGCTGCCTCGTTCCTGATGTAGGTTTCCACCCGCATTTGTAGCTGAACGGAGCCGGGATTCTGGCCGGACGCTTGCTGCCCCCCAAGGGAGATCGCATCGATGATGAAAAACGTCTTCTCACGTTCAAGTGCATTGATAAAACGCATCACCTGCCCGTAGCCACCGCTGAACGTGGCCTCCACCACGACTCGCCTCAATGCAGGAACCTCTGTCGGCTCTGTCTTGTACTGCGCGGCGGCCATCCTGACGCCGTTTGCAGAAGCGACCCTGCCTAGCGCGTCCGGCACGTTTGCGAACTTCTCCGGGAGCCGCTCTTTGTAAAATTGCTGAATTTGCGTGTCAGCCTGCACCACCTTCTCGTCGATGCCTCGCAACGGGAGCGCTTCCCGAGTCTTCTGCTGTAGCTCGGTCCAAAGCTCGTGAAGACGGTTCTGGCTGGTTCGGGCGGCGCGTCCAATGGGCGAAATCAACACAATGCCGCACGCGATATCAATAATGAGCAGCGCAACAAGGACGGCGGTCAATTTGCGGCGTGCATCTTTCACGTCAGGCATCATTGACCTCCTTGCTGCGTTTGCGCAGTTTGTGGCGTTCCGAGCTCGAAGCTCGGAACGTAAACGGCGCTGATCTCAAACTTGAACTCGCTGGACCCGGAATTGGCCAAGTTCGGAGCCGCCTCGTTGATCACTGCGGCATTCCGGAAGTGCGCCGCGCCCTCAAGTCGGCGGACAAGGTCGATTGCGCGATCCCGCGACTGTCCCGCTACAACAAGCCGTAATTCAAGCTGGTTGTCTTCCGTGATCTCGGGTCTGATCGTGGTCACCTGAAGGCCTGCTGGGACGATCCTTTCGAGGTCGCTTAGAACTTGTGTCCACGAGAAAGCCTTGCGGGCGATCAAGGTGTTGATGAACTGCGATTCATCGCGGGTGCTGCGGTTTTCGGGACGGTTTAAGAATGCCTCGGCAGAAGCGCGGACGCGGTCGCGTTCCGCTATCTGCGCGCGCAATTCGTTCTCCTGCCTGCTGACACTACGCCAAGCGATGGTGGCGCTTACTGCCGCGTAGACCAAGCCAAACGTCACGGCGGCCAGCACGGCTACGACGATTCCCCATCTGAACAGGAAACGCCGAACGTCCTGGTAGGGCTGCGTTGCGAGATTGATATTCAGGCGCATGTCAGGAGACCAATGCCCCCACGATGCCGGCCAGCAGTGGTCGCTGCTGGGCTGGAATGGATACGGTGCCGATCATGGACGAGGTAACCAACTCCTCAGCTCGGATACCGATGCTCTCTTCCATCACAGACGCGAGATCCGGGATTGCTGTCGTGCCGCTGAGCAGAATTCGTTCGACCTTCACCCCGTACGTATCCTGCATGAATACCAGCGACGGGTAGATATCTTCGACGAGTTGGGTCGGACCAACCGCTCCGGACTCGATCACGCGGAAAAGCAGTAAATCGTCTTCGTGAACGATGGCGATGCTGACGGTGTCCTCGGCTATCTTGACCAGCAGCGTCGGACGAGCGGCATCTACCAGTCCCAGCGCTGCGAGGGTAGACGGAACCACCACGCCCGGGCTGAACCCGGCTTCGCGAACCACGGACTCGTATTCTTCCAGTACCGTGGGCAGCGCGACTGCCGCCACCACGCGAACGATTCCGTTTGCACGCCGCACGTCATAAGACACTTTGGCGCGCTCCACCTCGAATGGTAAGGCCTTCTTCAGGCGGAAGCGCACAACAGACTCTGCGTCTTGCGCCTTCTCTGGCATTGCATCGAAATCGAGCAAGGCAATTCGGCATGCCGCATCAGGGATCACCGCAACCACGTCACGATGGCGTCCCTCAACACCAGCGAGTGCATCCGCAACGGCGGTGGCAACCGCATCGCGCCGCGTCACGTTCGCAGTCGTGAGTCCGGGCGCAATTGCGCCGGGCGGGAGGGTCCGGATGGAGCACGTCTCAAGGCTGCGTCCATGATCAGACATGCGCCCCGCGATCACCCGGTCTGCGGCGATCTCGCAAGCGACCTTGAGATTGCCCGGTCTATTCAGCTTTTCTTTCATTCGGTATCAGGTGCACGGCCGCTTTGGGCGGCCGTGTCTCTTCTTGAATCTCGTCTCTTACGACCGCTATCGCATCGTCTCGATGAACGTAACCTTGTTGATTTCCTTCAGGGTCGTAACGCCGGCCCTAACTTTATCAAGCGCCGACTCGCGAAGGAACTTCATTCCTTCGTCACGAGCAGCGCGGCGAATCTCCGAACTCGGACGCTTGGCGAGAATCATTTCACGAACACGATCACTGAGATCGAGCAACTCGTGAATCGCCGTACGGCCCCGGAACCCCGTCCCGGAGCACTCGATGCAGCCTTCGCCTTCGTAGAATGGCACGTGCAGCCACTCGCTAGTTTCAAGTCCGCTGGCTTCGAGCACGTCCGCTGGATAGAACACCGTCTTTTTACAGTCGTTGCAGATGAGGCGAACAAGGCGTTGTGCCAGTACGCAATTGAGAGCCGAGACGAAGTTATATGGCTCGATTCCCATGTGCAGAAAGCGTCCAATTACGTCCACAACGTTGTTGGCGTGAACGGTAGTAAATACCAGGTGGCCCGTGAGTGCGGACTGGATCGCGATTTCGGCCGTCTCTCGGTCGCGAATCTCGCCGACCATGATCTTGTCAGGGTCGTGCCGGAGAATGGATCGCAGACCGCGAGCGAAAGTCAGGCCTTTCTTTTCATTAACCGGTATCTGGGTCACGCCCCGAATCTGGTACTCAACCGGATCTTCAATCGTGATGATCTTGTCTTCTTCCGTTTTGATCTCGTTCAACCCGGCGTAAAGCGTCGTGGTCTTTCCGGAACCCGTAGGCCCGGTTACCAGCACCATGCCGTAAGGCTCGGCGATATAACGACGAAACTTCTTCAGATCGTCGTCGCTGAACCCGACCACGTCCAGCGTAAGCCGGTGAAACTTTTCGCTCATCGACTCTTTGTCGAGCACGCGGAGCACGGCATCTTCCCCGAAAATCGAGGGCATGATGGAGACGCGGAAGTCGATCTGGCGACCACTGTACTTCACGCGAAAACGGCCATCCTGGGGGACGCGGCGCTCGGCAATGTCGAGTTCTGACATGACCTTCACGCGCGAAATGATGGTTGAATGATGCTCCTTAGCGATAGGCGACATTGCCGGCTGGAGCACGCCGTCTATGCGGTACTTAATCATCACAGAGTCGTCGCCGGTTTCGATGTGGATATCCGATGCGCGCCTCTGCAGGGCGGTGAAGATGGTCGTATCAACCAGTCGGATGATCGGACTGATATCGGTTTCGGCCGTCAGCCTTTCGATCGAGATAGTCTCGTCACCGGTCTCATCTTCACGGATGAGGTCAAGGGTGAACGCTTCGCTTGCTTCTTCAAGGACCCGCTGAGACTGCTCGGTCTTCTTGAGAATGTCATTAATCTGATTGAGCGTCGCCACCTTCGTGCGAATGCGCTTGCCGAGCATGAGACCGATTTCGTCGATCATCATGAGTTGACTCGGATCTGCGATGGCGATCTCCAGGCGGCCATCCTTCTCTTCCAGTGGCACGAAGTTGTAACGGAACATCAGGTCCACTGGTATCTTGCGGAAGAGCTCGTTGTTCAGGTGAAAGTTGCGCAGGTCCACGAAGTCGCATCGGTATCGCCGCGCCAGGTCTCGGGTCTTCTGCTCTTCTTCCGCAGGCGTGCCAACAATCACGTGATTGCCGTTGGAGCCGCCGTTTACAAAAAGGGATTGCGTATTTGCCATAAATCCAGTTCTCAAATCAGGTGCCAGTCAACAAATGGGCCGAAGGATCTGACTGGCCTCGACTAGCGAATGCCGCCCGCGCCGAGCGTGAAGATCGGCAGGTACAGCGAAATCAGCACGAATGCCACGACCGTCCCCATGACGATCAGGATGGCCGGTTCAATCAGTGACATGGCAGCCGTGAGGGCGTTCTGAACGTCCTCTTCATAGAATTCGGCGACCGAAGTCAGCATGGTTGGCAGCGCGCCCGTTGACTCGCCAACCTCCAGCATTTCCACCGTCAGCTCGGGAAACGCGTTTGTCTCCTCAAGGCTGCGTGAGAGTGGACGCCCTTCCCGCACCTTCTGCGTCGCATAGCCGACCGCTTTGCTCACGAACCGGCTCTGAATAGATGCCGCTGCCGTCTCAAGGGCTGGAACCAGCGGCAAACCACCGGAGAGCAGCGTCGCCATCATGCGCGCGAACACAGCCACTTGGTACTTAAGCCAAATGGCCCCAAGCCCCGGTAGCGCCACGCGAACTCTGTCGATGCGCTCCGATCCGGTCTCGCTCTTAGCCAGCCGCCAGATTGCGAAGATCGCTGCGGCAACCGCCGCCAGAAACACGAAAAAGTACTTCTGCGCGGCTGTTCCAACGCTCAACATGAATTCGGTGAGCGCCGGAACCTCCGTCCCAAGCTGCTCATACAGATTGGCGAACTGTGGAACGACGTACGTGACCAGGAACGTCAACATCACCACGACAAGCACAACCAGCAATGCCGGATAGATCAGCGAGGCCGTTAGCTTTTTTCGAAAGCTCATAGCCATCCGCTGAAAGTGGACATAGCGCGTCAACACTTCTTCCAGATTGCCGCTCTTCTCTCCCGCGAGCAGCGTGGTGGTGTAGATCTTTGGGAAGACGCCCTGCGCGGCGAATGAGTCCGACAGCAGTTCGCCGCTTTTCACGCGGTCTCGCACGTTCTGAAGAATGGAGCGAAAATACCCCGCCTTCTGGCGCTTAATCAGCAGGTCCAGCGCGTTGAGAATCGGCAAGCCCGCATGAATCAGCGTCACGAACTGCTGATTGAAAATGACAAACTGCGACAGCTTAATTCGCCGGCGTCGTAGCTGAATCCCATCTGGGCCCACGATTCCACGGGTCTTAATCTCGTAGACAAGAAGGCCCTGCTGTGAGAATCGTTCGCGCAGTTCGGCCTCTGAGCGCGCGTTCTCCACCTGTTGCGAGACATGGCCGCGCTCGTCAGCCACCTTTACTAAATATTCTGCCATCTGGTGCTCTGCTGTTGACTAATAGTGTAACACTCGATGTACCCGGCGATGCGACAGTCACGTGTCGTCGCAAGCACCTGAGACGAGCGACATTTATACACCTATCCCGACGTTTTCGGTGCAAAAACGTTGCAGGGTCCGAGTAGCCGCGGCACGCGCAAGTATCGAAAAGCACTGGAGAACCCCACATCCTGCACTCGGCCGTTGGATCCTCAAAGTTTGCGACTTCTTATTGCGCTAACTCGTTAGCATCAACCGTCTCCACGCCACGGGGCGGCGTAAACTTGAACCGCGAATCCGGGATGGGGATGTTCACATTCTGCGACGAGAACCGAAACTCCGTAGTTGAACCGTCAATCTCTTGAGCAAGCAGCCGATGGAAACTGCCATCAGGAGCGACCTCCATGATGACATCGGAAATCCTGTCGGTCATGTTCCGTGGGATACCACGGAGCACGATATTGCCAGGCACGAGCGGCTTGATGTCGGGCGCGATGGAAAGGCCAGTGAACTCTTTTTCAAGCCTGGTCCTGCCGAGCATATACGCGAGCGGAGTACGTAAGTCGTCCAATTTCTTAATGGATGTCCTGCGAGCCTGCTTATCTCCCGGAACGTAGAACCAAGCCGTCTTGCCGTCCGTCAGGAAAAGCTTCTCGCGGGGTTCCCGGTACTCCCACCGCATGCGCCCAGGCTTCTTCAGCCAGAGGGTGCCCGACTCAGAACGTGAGATCCCTGCTCCCCGGTAGATTTCAACGAAGTCAGCTTTCAGAGTGATGAGGCTGTTATAGTGGCGATCCACCTTTGCGGCAATCTGTCGCACGTCAGCCTGAGCGGCTGCACTCGCCGATAGGCCTGCCGCAGCAACGACGATAACGAAAAGACGTTTAAGAAAGTACATTTCGTTACCAGTTTCAGGCTTTCTGACGGGGGTTGCAAGTCGCCGGGCGTGCGCCCCCAGCGGCGACGCTATCCCTACGCTCGGTTCATGTTCAGCGACTGCGCCGGTGCTTTTTCCCGGTTAACTCCGTTACAGCGACCCCGCAGCGATATCGGACGTGGTAACGACCTCTGTCCTGTCCGTCTAGGGTGCAGTGTCGGTCTGAGGCTCAGAGGGGCCGCCCGGCAACCCGAAATGTACGTACGGTTTCTTTTCAGGAGACTGCAATTCGACTCGGCCGTCCGGCAGCAGTCTGTAAATCTGGCCTGTCGGATCAACCGGCACGTCTGTCAGCCATCCGGCCGCCACCATCTCCTCAAAATTGCTGGGAGTTCTTCCAGTACTCTCGCGGAACTTGCGGACAAGTCGCTCGAGCGTTGGAACCTCCTCGTCGATCTTGAGTGCGATTAGATGCTGCAGTGCATTCTTTCGAACCGACTCCGCCGATGACGTTTCGTAGATCTTCGTCCACAGGAGCCGGGCGGTTTCGGGGTTGCCACCCTTCTCGGCAGTCGTGGCGGCTAGAACGTGAAGCGCCGGGTTCGCGTTTGGAACCTGCGAGCCTCGAAGAAATACCTCCGAAGCCTCACGGTACGCCCCCATGTCGTAGTAGATGAAACCGAGGTTGTAGTAGAGCGTCCAATCGCTGGGATTGGCAGCTATGCCGCGCTCCACGAGTTGCGCAGCCTTGTCCGGCTGTCCCGCGCCGCTCGGTGATTTCTGAGACAGGAAGATCGATCCGAACTGGTAAGCAACGAGCAACTGCGGATCGAGGGTCGTACTGATATCTAGTAGCTGATACAGCAGCGGATACGTGGCCATTCCATCTACGTGCCGCCTGCCGTAATACTGCACTGCCCGCGTCCAGTAGATGTCTGCCATCAGCCCCGTGTAGCCGAGGCTTGCCTTCTTCAAAACAGCTGCAGAGGGAATGTACAGTGCCTCTTCTTCAGTCGTCCGTGCGCGCACGCGATCCAGCGGCGCAAGCAGGAAAGCCGCCCCCGAGATGCACAGGAGCAGCATCGTCCCGAAAATCACAGTAATGCGTCTGCGGGGCTTCATTTGAGATTTCGTCGTTCAAAGATGATGATTGCGCCCGCGATCGCCGCGCCAGCGTAGAGCACTGCGTAAAGCGTGTTGAGCCCAATCAAAGATCCTGCAACGCCGTTGCCGTGAGCCACAGTCGAGATCACATTTAACGACGCGAAATTCGGAACGACATGAGCGGCGGCCATCGCGATCCAGCGAGGCACCCCATGCATCATGGCGGCAAAGGCTCTCAGATCTTCTGCGAACGTACCGATGACCACAATGGCGAGCGTGAACACGGCGGAAAGCAGCGGCGATGAGAACGTTGAGAAGAAAAGGGTGACAGCCGTGATGATCACGAACTGCAGCACGATGAAATACAGTGCTACCAGAAGCCAGCCGTCACGAGTCTCGAAACGATGAACAACAACAAGCAGGGCCAGGAAAAAGCCCACCGCCATGAAAAACGCATTGACGACCAGCGTTCCGGTCAATCCGAAGAACTTGCCGACAATGAACTCCCACCGACGTACTGGCCGCGCGAGCACGGTGTAGAGCGTGCGCTTTTCAATTTCCTTCGAGACCAGCCCTATGCCGATGAATATGGCGATGACGATACCGAAAACTGAAATTGCCGTTAGACCGAGGTTAACCAGGATCAAGCGCTCGATGCCAATTGAAATTTGGCCGAACAGCACGGACGAGGCCACCATCAGAAGCGCGAATACGATCAGGTTGTAGAGCACCCGATCCCGTACCGCTTCCCTGAACGTGTTGAAAGCGATGCTCTTGATTCGCGCCGTCACTGTGCCACCTCCTGGACTTCAGCGGTCAGCCGTTCCACGAAGTAATCTTCAAGTGTGGCCCGCACAGGATTGATCGAGATGATCTGGGCGCCGTTTCGGCGCAACTCATCGATAGCAGCATTGAGAATGACTTCCCTAACCACTGCACGCCCGATGTCACCGGTCATGTAGCATTCGGCTCCAAGATCGAACAGTGCACGCAACGCCGACCCGCCCTGCCACACGACTTCGAACTTTCCCTGAACCTTCGATGTGAGATCGGCAACAACCCCAACGCCGCGCAGCTCCCCTTTGTCGAGCACGGCGACGCGATCGCACAGAGCCTCGGCGTCGGCCAGAATGTGGGTCGAGAAGAAGATCGTCTTCCCTTCGTCCTTGAGACTCTGAATCAGGTCGCGGACTTCCCGGCGACCCATCGGGTCAAGTCCGGACATAGGCTCATCGAGAAATACCAGCTTGGGGTCGTGAATAATCGCCTGCGCAATGCCGACGCGCTGCGACATGCCCTTCGAGAACTTGCGCAACTGCAACTTGGGCGAGACATCACCCAACCCAACGCGCTGAAGCACCGACTCGACTCGGCGCTTGCGGTCACCCGCAGGAATGCCCGAGATCTGCGCATAATAGTGCAGCAGTTCGTGCGCGGTCAGATAGTCGTAGAAATACGGCTGCTCGGGCTGGAACCCGACCTGCGCCTTCATCCGCGGATCGTCCAGCGCCATCCCCAGAATCTTAGCCGACCCAGTCGTAGGAAAGATCAGGCCCATCAGCAGTTTGAGCGTCGTCGTCTTCCCCGCGCCGTTGGGGCCGAGATATCCAAATATCTCCCCCTCCTCAACCGTTAACGTGAGGGGCCGCAAAGCACACTTCGGCCGCTTGCGCCAGAAGCCGACGCTATAGGTCTTCTCAAGAGCAAAAGTCTCGATAGCAGACATTCAGTTTTCCACCGCCGATGCTGTGAAACGTCTATGCGGTTCGCTTCGAACAGTCCAGTTCGCGATGTGAGTTGCTGGGTGAATGGATTATAGCTGACCTGATCTTTCAAAGAAGGAGAAAACGATAACGCAGCGCATGGCTAGCAATTTCTGAGACACCTTTCGCCGAGTTCTGCGATTAAAACGATGCTCCCGCCTTTAAGACGGGGGCCGCCGAACGAGAAGGATCCGACACGGGCATCGAAGCGCTCGCATTTGCGGTCGCTGGGCGATAAATCTTCAACAAGCCCAGGTACTTCTTGGGCAGGTCAGGATGTACTTCGATTCGACCGTCACCCAGCCACTTCGCTTCGAGTATGGCGGTCTTGAACTCCTCAACACTTTCCAGATTCACGTATTCCACAGCGGGTTCGGCAGGCCCTGTGCGGGTTGGGTCTTCAAACCCAATCAGACTCGGTATATCGAGCAGCGAAATTGGCTCTCGAAGGTCGCGCACCGGCAATCCAAACGTGATTAGAGGTACCTCGTGGTACGCGCCCTTATCAAAGTTATCGTTGGTCAACCTCCAGCGCGGTCCATGGTCAGAGAGCAAGACCAGCTTATTGTGATTGACCGGATCGAGGAATCCGGATCTGCGAATCTCGTCGACAACTACGGCCTGTACGTTTTCGAGTTTCCATGCGTTCAAGCCGATCGGATCACCGGCAACCCTAAGTTGCTGCCATTCCGCGCTGAAATCCCGCAGCGAATCCACTCGGGCACCCAACACCAGATAGCGGTAAATCGGGGACAAATCAGCAAACCGTGGATAGACTTCGTCATGCAAATATCCCAGGTGTGCGACCGCGAAGACCGGTTGCGGACCTTCGTGCGAACTCAGGATGTCGCGGACCACAGCACGCAAGTCGAAGGCGTACGTCCCCGCCTGGTTGGACGGAGTTCCGGCAAAAGGGATTCGAGGCAACCGCGAAACGATGAACGGAAGCAGTATGCTTCCGTTCTTTGCCGCACACGTAGCCTCCCGCAACCACCCCATATGTCCGCTCTGATCGTGATCGAAGCCAGCCACTGACCCAACATAGCTTGTTATTTGATCGGTGAAAAAGCTCCAGGTTTGGAATCCCCTATTTTCGGCTTCCTTTACGAGTTGAAAAGGGGAGCGACTCCAGTCTGGCGACTGAAACGTAAGCATTACCCCTGTTTCACGCACGGGGCGGTGCATGATAATTGCGGTCCATACCGCGTTCGTTAGCAACCCGGGCGTAATTGCACGCTCATAAAATGCGCCGCCATTTTCCCGCGAGAATTTCCGGAGTGTTCCCAGGTCCATATGGCTTCCTAGGGAATCGATTCCGAGAACGACCGTTGACCCTCGATTTACCTGCCGCCCTGAACCGAATACCGGTACTTGCGTCAGCAACCATCCACAAGTGACAAGAATCATTCCGGGCACTACCGCCCGCAGAACGCTTACACGGCGCGATGAGGTGACGTGAATCAAGACTCCGACCGCTACGAGCAATGAGCAGAGTAGTACGTAGGCCCACAGCAAGGTGACGTGGCGAAGCGGAGCAAATACGGCGTTGGTAAGGACGGCTGGAAACTCGAACGCCACGCCGAGCGTGAGGCTGATGTAAGCGATTGCTGGTTGCAATAACCGCACAGAAGCGGAATGCGTGTCACTCCATGAAAAAACAACGAATACAGCGGCGGAAACTACAAACAATATCGCAGCGGAAACCAGAAACTCGGGAATGAGGTGCAACACTCCCACAGCAACTCCGGGAAATGCGATCCAGAAGGGCACCTCTTTCGTAGCCGGATATTCCATCAGGTTCATCCCACCGGCTAGCACGGCTGAAAGCGGCCAAATCATGAACCAAAAGACTGCCAGGTGGGCTACTCGCGACATGAATCGACGGAAAAGCCTCGCGGGTTCACGATGAGGATTTGCGATTCCAGGCATAACACCGGCCACCTAACGCAGCAAGTTCACGCCGGGAGTGCATACGGCGCCCAGGTAAGCGAAATAGAGTTCAGCTGGCGTGTTAGCGCAGAACGATCGGTTGCCCGAAATGCCTGGCTGGAGCGGTACGGCGTCGGCAGTAAACTGGTTCGTCGTTCCTGTCGCAGAATATCGGTATCCGTTGTGTTGGTTTGGAGCATTCGCGATCTCGGGCGGCAACAAGTCCGCATGCGCTTCGTCGGGCGCACTACTCGGCCCGAGATTTTCGAGAGATGCGGGATACTTTCCGAAAGAAATCTTGTAGGCGATCTGAGACGTTGTTATCGAACGAAGAGTACTGACCGCCGAGGCTTCGTTGGCCGCTATGCGAGCGCGGCTCAGCACGGGTACTGCCAGAGCGGCAAGCACCAGCATGATGGCGACCACGATCAGCAGCTCGATTAAGGAAAAACCTCTGCTCCGGCGCATATCGGCCTCGAAAATCGAATTCGATCAACTCTCTGTTACGGGCTCAGCTTGCTTAATTGAAACGCGACGACGTAAGCCGAAGCTCTGCTTGAATCTGACGTTCAAATCACTGAGGAGTTCGGCAACGACATATGAACTGAGAAGCAACATCACTGGCTCAATCGCGTACCGATATCGCTCGGAAGGCAGCGTGAGATAGTAGACAGCCGGGTACGTGACGATCACTCCCAGGTACAGAAGCGCACCCGCCAACCGCCTTGCAAGTGTCGCTATTAGCCCCAGCAACATCAGTAGCGAAAAACCCGCGTAGAGGGGTGCCACCTCGCCAAATTTGGCGTCAGTCCAGAAAACCCAGGTGCGCTTAATGGTTAGCTGAACGAACTCCAGCGGATACTCACGAACAAACTGAAACGCCTCGCGCTTTGCCTGAGCCACGTACTCCATCTCTCCGAGACGCCGATATTTCTCGAACTCCCATTTGTTCAGACTGGGATGTTTCCCGAACCAGCCCATGCCAAAGCTGTGGTGATAGTTGCTCAAATGAAATTCGAAACCGGCATTGCCGCGAATGAAAACCCACTGGTGCATCACCAGGCGATTGCGAACCAGCCAAGGCGAGACCAAAGCAGCCATAACGACCGCGGCGACAACGACGTTGCGCCACTGAAGAGATCGCCTTTTCCAGAGATGCCAGACCGGCCAAGCAAACGAAAGCGGCATGAACGCCAGCAGCGCCGGGTTCGTCAATGCGGCCACGGCCCAAAGCGCACCGAAGCCAATCCAACGCCACGCAGAAGAATTCTCGGCCAGAGTGAACGCGATAAAGAACAACCAAGCGAGCAGCAGTCCGGAAACACTAGTGTCCCACATGCAGGTCACTGGCCAGAACATGAACAAGGCGCCAGCAGACCATATCCAACCAGCGCTGGCAGCGACCTTCTTCCCGAAGGTGCGTTCGCCGATTCTCACCATTGGTATCGTCGTGAGGGCGCTGAACAACCCGTTTAGGGCCAGAATGACGATTCCAGAGGCCTTACTGAAAACGCCGAATACTTTGAAAATGAAAGCGCACATCGCGGGGTAGACAGGTCCGATCCATGTGGTCGGCCCTGTTCCGCCCCCGAAAGGAGATGAAAAGCCATGGCCTGTGGCGAGGGAACTGGCAACCTGTCCCGTTTCCCACCCGAATGGGAAGTGTATATAGGGGTAGTGCGGCGGCGCGTACGGGACGCCCAAGTCGGTCGGGGGGAACTCGTAGGTTTTGAAATAAAGAATAAGCGCGAGTCGGATTACGAACCCGACTGTCACCATCCACGCCAGAACGAAGCCCGCCGTCCGCTCCACTGGTTTGGAATCCGCAAATCCCCAAAGTTGCACCGTCGCCCGTAACATCGCCGTTCCTCTGCTTTTAGCCGCCGAAAACCACCCCAATAAAAAGGGGAGCTTCGGTCTTCCCGCTGCTCCCCTGATTTATAGCCTAAGCTTTTAATGCGTTGGATTAGAGCGGCGGCAAGGCCACGCACGCTGCTGCATCAGCCGGAGCTGTTCCAGCGGTATTCTGGAATATGGTACCGGTCGCAGTGGCGCAGAACGCGCGGTTGCCGGTCGTGGTTCTCGTAATCGGAACAGCGGTCGTCAGGAAGTTGGTTGTGGGAGTAGCTGCAGTCACGGCAAAGGTGTACCCGGATTTCTGGCTTGGAGCGGTAGAAAGAATCGGGTCGATCAAGCAGGCACCCGTGGAGCTAACCGTGCTGGCAGAGCAGTCCGCCGCGGAGCCGCCAAGCTTTGCAATCGTATCGGCGTACGTACCGTAGCTGGTGAAATACGTGATCTGGGCGGTTACGATGGTGCGCTCGGACGCAACAGCAGAGGCTTCGTTAGCAGCAATGCGCGAACGCAGCAGGTTCGGGATTGCGATGGCGGCGATGATCAGGATGATCGCCACGACGATCAGCAATTCGATAAGCGAAAAGCCCTTCTGTCTCTTCATGGTTCTTTCTCTTCTCCTAGAAGATCTTGTGAATTCTCGCTGCTGGAATCCCTGTTCTGCGTTCCAGAGCACTGACTTCGACCGGCGATATCAATTGCACCGGTCGTGCCACTCTGGATTTCGGACCCTTCGAATTCTCTGGATGACGCGTATGTCTCTGATTGTGTGGCTGTTAGGGATCTCGGAGGAAGGTGTAACAAGCCCGCAAAGGCGTGCGCAAACCGGCAAGGTTGACAAATTCTGTCAAGCCGCACTGACAGAATCTGTCAAGGAGAGATCTTTATCGGGCGTTTAGACCTGTCGCGCCCGGGCGAAGTGCAGCAACAGCACTGGAATGCAGGACACCAAGCCAGCTTAGTGACTCAGTCAGGAATCAGATCAGTTCACAAACAGCAAAGCCCCGCACCTGACGCGGGGCTTCTACTACTGATCTCTGTCGATTGGTCGCTCGCCGTTCTTAAACCTGGAACGACGAACCGCATCCGCAGGTGCTGCGAACGTTCGGGTTCTCGAATTTGAACCCGGCGCCTTCCAGCGTCTCGACGTAGTCGACGGTCGCGCCAGACAGGTACATCAGGGACGTGGCGTCGACGAACACCTTCAGGCCGTCGAAATCGAAAGTCTTGTCCATCATCCCAGCACCGCTCTCAAACTGCATGGAGTACTGGAAACCGGAGCAGCCGCCGCCAACAACGCCCACGCGCAGTCCGGCAGGCACGGGATTCTGCTGCGCCATGATCTCTTTCACCTTTGAAATCGCGTTCGGGGTGAAGGTCACTGGCGCCGTCTTGGTAGTCACATCAGGGGTCGTTGCCATCGGTTCTCCTAAGCTTGTTCGGTGGATTATAGCAAACTTCCCGAAGTCACACGGATGCTCGGAAAGCCCTCCTACACTTGGATGAGGTTAACGCGCCTGTGGTCGCAAACACCTGGACTGCTCTGTGCGGGTCCTTCTCTGCCCTGCGGGACTGTTCGGTAGTGGTGCAGTTTGAATTTCCACAGGGGTTGACCCAGAGTACGAACTCCGTACACTGAGAGCATGACAGCGAAGAAAAAGACGCCTCCCAAGAAGCAGCCGAAACCAGCAGCCAAAAAGAAAAGCCGCGAGGATGTGAACCAGGCGGCTTTCAGGATTGTGAGGGAAGCAACTGATAAGGACTAGGCGTTCGCCTGTTCTCCCTCGAAATTTAAGAACATTGATGCATTTCTCTTGGGAAACACTCGATTTACGAGGTCGTAAAATTTGTCCCATTCGGCTATCCCAAATGCTCTAGCCATGCCGATCAGTTCATATAGATGGCGCGTGAGTTGCGGATGTCCGACGTCTGCCGTCAGATGCTGGTAGTGCTGATGTTCGCGGTACCCATTTTCATTTACCGGATTCCGCTTCTTCAATTCCTCCAACACCCCCGGGGCTAGTCGTGCATATACCAAATCATTCACAATAGCCCCCATGATTGGGGACATGCGTCCGTCATTCCAATTCCATCCCTTGAGCCTGAATACCTGTTTGTAAAACTCCATCGGGAAAGTCTTCGCGTATTCCAGCAGTTCATCGGAGATGTAGCGCTTCAGGATTTCCTGAAGCATCTCACGCTCGCGATACTCCTGGTACCCGGTAATTTCGTGGACGAGTGCGACGATGCCGACTTTTGCGAATGCACGCACTAGGATTTCGCACTGCTTCGCTATATCGAGTTGTTGGTAATTTAGTGCGCCCTTCTCGCGTGCAGCCAGCACCGCATCGCAAAGTTCGGGAAGGATGGTCGCCTCATATCCATAGGCGAGCTGGCCCTGAGCCTTAAAACAAATTGGGCTGGTGATCATCTCTCGTAAAGTGTCTGATATGAATGGGTTGAGAGACTTCGTGCCAGTAAAATTCGTGAGCCGATCTCCCCCCGATTTGGTGGCGGTTCCGGCGCTCATCTTTAACGCCGAAAGCATACCGCCCTGTGTTAGCACCGTGCGGCCATCATCCAAAACGTAGCAGGGAATCTCGGCATCAACAATCCGCAGCGGTCTATCAGGGGAGCCATATTCGGCCCTAGGGACGTGCCCCTTGCCCTTACGCTCTTTCCCCCAACGGGCCTCAGCAGCAGCACTGGCGATTGCCCTGCGTTCTTCGGCGGATAGTTTTTCGGCGCGCGCCTTTCCGCCCCTGGACTGAATGACCTCGTCTTTATCGTCGGCCATGAGCATCACCTCCATGCTTACACTAGCAAACCAGAAAGCACCTTGCAAGCATTTTCCTGCACGCATGTCGAATTTCCTTGACATGCTTGCTGAGCAAGCATAATGTACTCACATTATGAATCGCCTGAGCACGGAAAAGCGGGTTCAAGTGGTAGCGGCGCTAGTCGAAGGAAGCAGCATCAATGCTACGGTTCGCATGACCGGAGTTGCGAAGCACACAATCCTGAACCTGCTTCGTGATCTCGGGATGGCGTGCGCTGAATACCATTTCAAGAACGTGCGCAATCTGCGCGTTCGCCGCTTGCAGTGCGATGAAATTTGGGCGTTCGTGGGAGCCAAGAAAAAGAACGCCACACCCGAACAGAAGCATGACGGATGGGGCGATGCGTGGACCTGGACCGGAATCGATGCCGACACGAAGCTTTGTGTTTCGTACCTTGTAGGCCTTCGTGATAAGGGCTGCGCATTCGAGTTCATGCTGGATTGCGCGGACCGCATCATTGGACGGCCCCAGATCACCACGGATGCCCTGAAAGCCTATCCAGACGCCATTGAAGCGGCTTTTGGCGCGGATGTGGACTACGCGCAACTGCACAAGATTTACGGGGCATCAGCCGAACCAGAAACGCGCTATAGCCCAGCTACCTGCATTGGAGCAGACATGAAAGTTATCAGCGGGAATCCAGACCCGAAGCACGTCAACACCTCTTATGTTGAACGCCAGAACCTTACGATGCGGATGTCGATGCGCCGATTCACTCGCCTAACCAATGGCTTCAGCAAGAAGCTTGAGAATCACTCTCATGCGATTTCGCTGCACTTCATGCACTACAACTTCTGCCGGATTCACAAAACCCTGAAAGTCACGCCAGCAATGGAAGCTGGTCTTACCGATCACGTCTGGACGATTGAGGAATTGTGCAGCTTGATGCCAGAGCCGAACGTAGCGAAGTCAACCATTGAACACGATTTGATTTGCAAGGCTCTTGGGGAATAAAGCAAAGGCCGCAGAGTTAGCAGGCTCTGCGGCCTTCAATGATTCGATCAACCCACAGCGACACCCAACGATGCCCTTGCGGAATCGACCATGCCAATACCGAAACCAATTAAATGCCAGACACTCCACTTCGTCAAGAGAAGAGAAAGCGAAAGCGTTACTTTCGAATGTCTGTGGTACCCACCAAAGAAGCTATTGGGTATTATTGTTGGGCTCCTCGAAGCTTAGCAGATTCGGGGAGTAATCCGGCCCTTCGGCGAACACCGATGGGCGACTGTAGGACGTAGCCTTGGGGCCAGCCCGAGGTTATCGTTCATGTCGATACCACAACCAGGGCGCAAGCCACGTTGCTATATCCTTCGTGCATCGACCACCGTTAATGGTGTGAAGATCTACGCCAGGGACTATGGCAAGCGGGCTTTCCGCATCCCGATCTACTAGAGCGTGATGCCGCCCACCCCGCGTAAGCGGGGACGCGCAGGTTCCGGCGGCGCGGTAAATAAGACGGCCCTCATTTCAGTCGCTTGATGCTAAGTCCCGGGAAGCTCTAAGGCTGCCAGTCGCAAGGTTGGCAGCCTTATCTGTTTGTCTTGTGCTGCTGTGGAAATTCAAACTGCACCACTACCGACTGTTCTCGAAACTTGCTTTTGAAACCTCGAGCAGGGATATAATGTCGCGCAAGGCCCCCTACACGCGGCCCGACCTCTGGGGTACCGGGGGATCCTTCTTCCCGGCCACCACGGGGCATGTGGGGACGAAATCGGCCGCGCGTACAGGGACCGGCTCGAAACTGACCGAGGTGTCGTATGCCGCTGATGTCGATGCTGCTGGTTATTTGGGCCGTCCTGACGACCATCCTGGTGATCCTCCTCATTTACCGCAGCACCCTCAGTATGCACGAGGACGATCAGCTCTTCCTGGACCAGTCAGAGTCCCATATGGAGAAAGAGCAAACCGCGCTCATCGCCCGGATCAATCGACTGCAGACTCCGGTTCGCCTGCTAGGAGCCGCTTCAGGCCTCCTGATCCTTATCGTCTTTGGCATGTGGATCTGGCAGGGCCTCAATCAGATGTAGCCGCTAGCTATCCGGGCAAGCCCGCCCGACTTCGCAGCGGGCTCACGCTATCCAACTTCGAAGCGTGAGTCCCGTTGTGTGCCCGCCATCCGATCCCTCCTAGAAATTAAGCACGAAAACTCTGGCCAGCAGCACAAAGTCGTTCTAATAATGACCAGAGACTCACAGGAATGACCCACGAACAGCTCGTCACCAGAGCCATCGAGTGGCTACGACGCTACCGCTGCGGCATCGTCCTCTCCGAACAGACCTGCTCGACGGGAGAGGTGCCCGACGCAATCGGCTGGAAGGGCAAGGGCCATTCTGTCCTCATCGAATGCAAGGCGTCGCGTGCCGACTTCCTGGCCGACCGCCAAAAACCGTGGCGAATTCAACCCGAGCTCGGAGTTGGTGCCGAACGGTACTTCTTAGCGCCTCGGGGAATAATCGCCGCTGCCGCCCTCCCACCCTCTTGGGGCCTGCTCGAAGTGCATCAGCGGCAGGTGCATGTCGTTGTAAAGGCCAAGAGGAACCAGAGATCTCAGGAAGGGTTCCTGGCCGAAATGAACCTGCTGTTGGCCAGCTTGCGCCGCGTGGAGGTCAGGATCGAGCCTCAGACGATTACCGATTTCCTGAAATGGAAGAACCGTCTGGCTACGTATAACGGCGGCCAATACCCATCCGAACTCGTCAGCCCCGCCGAAGAAAGCAACGTCCATCTCGAGTAGTGTTCGGCGCCCGACTCTCAGCGTGCACGCAGAACCCGGCCCTGCCCAAAACGTACTGGCACCCTCACTCGGTCTTCAAGAAAATCGCTGCAAGTGGCGGCAACGATAGCGTCAGTGACTGAGGCCTGCCATGATACGGCACCGGCGAAGCTTCCACTGCTCCCATGTTGCCGTGCCCGCTTCCGCCGTAGAGCGCGGCGTCGCTGTTCATGATCTCCTGCCATTTGCCGCCGCGAGGTACACCTACTCGGTAGTTGTGCCGAGGAACCGGTGTGAAATTGCACACGACCAATACGCTGTCGCCTGGCTTTGAACCGTGTCGCATGTAACTCAACACACTGTTCTCCATGTCATCCGCATCGACCCACTCGAAGCCGCTCGCGTCGAAATCCCGTTCATGCATCGCCGCCAAGTCGCGGTACATCCGGTTCATGTCCTCCACGAACCTCTGTAGTCCCCGGTTTGCCTCCAGCTCAGACTCGTGCCAATCCAGCGATCTCTCGTGATACCACTCCGAGAATTGTCCGAATTCGCTGCCCATGAACAGAAGCTTCTTGCCGGGCTGAGAGTACATGTACGCATAAAGCAGCCGAAGATTGGCGAACTTTTGCCAGTGGTCGCCAGGCATCTTGCCCAACAGCGAACCCTTGCCGTACACGACTTCATCGTGGGAAAGCGAAAGCACAAAATTTTCGTTGAAGGCATAGAGTGCGCGGAACGTCAGCTTGTTGTGATGGAATTTGCGGTACATCGGATCGTTGGCCATGTACGCAAGGGTGTCGTGCATCCACCCCATATCCCACTTCATACCGAACCCCAAGCCACCCACATAAGTCGGGCGCGACACCATCGGCCAAGCGCTCGATTCTTCTGCTATCGTCTGGACTCCCGGGTAGCTCGAGTAGATGTCGTCGTTGAAGCGTCGAAGAAAGTCGATTGCTTCGAGGTTCTCGCGCCCACCGTACTGGTTCGGCACCCATTCACCAGGCTTTCGCGAGTAGTCAAGGTACAGCATGGACGCGACCGCATCTAGGCGTAGGCCGTCCGCGTGATACGCATCCAGCCAGAACATCGCGCTGCTCATGAGGAAGCTACGTACCTCTCCCCGTCCGTAGTTGAAGATGTAACTGCCCCAGTCCGGGTGAAACCCCTTTCGCGGATCTGCGTGCTCGAATAGGTGCGTTCCGTCAAAAAACGCAAGACCATGCTCATCGGCCGGAAAATGCGACGGAACCCAATCAAGAATGACGCCTATTCCAAGCTGGTGGAGATAGTCGATCAGAAACATCAAGTCCTGCGGAGTACCGTATCGGCTCGTGGGCGCAAAGTAGCTTGTCGTTTGGTATCCCCAGGATCCGTAGAACGGATGCTCCATGACAGGCATGAACTCAACATGAGTAAAGTTCATGCGCTTCAGATAGTCACCTAGCAGAGGGGCAATTTCTCGATAGTTAAGAAACCGATCACCACTTTCCACGCGCCGCCAGGAACCAAGGTGCACCTCGTAGATGTTCAGCGGTCTTGCCAGCGCGTTCTGCTGGGCTCTGGTCGCCATCCACTCCGAGTCGTTCCATTCGTACGCAAGGTCCCACACGACGGATGCGGTTCCGGGCGGTGTCTCAGCGAAAACCGCGAAAGGGTCGGCCTTGTCCACCCGATAGCCGACGTATCGGGAGACGATGTGAAATTTGTACCTTGACCCTTTCGCCGCAGCCGGTACGAAACCCTCCCAGACGCTAGCGCTGCCGCGCGATAACTGGTGCTCGTCGGGGCTCCAGCCGTTGAAATCTCCCATTACACTAACGCGGTCAGCATTGGGTGCCCATACTGCGAAGTGCGCACCCTGCACTCCGTCGCGCGTAACGATTCGTGATCCCAGTCGCTCATGAAGGCGCCTATGTGTTCCTTCGGCGAAGAGTTGATTATCGGTTTCGCTAAACAGAACTACGTCCCGCATCCCTGCGCGACCATGCAGAATGTCAAGTTCACCCGCCATCACACTTCCCTTCGTTTAAGCCACCCGGCGTAATCCTCGAGCTTCATCAGCACGCTCGTCGAGCAACCGGGTTATACCGGACATCGGAACTCTCACCCACGCCGGACGATTGTTGATCTCGTACCCAAGCTCGTAGACAGCCTTCTCCAGTTGAAGGACGTTCAACAGCCTGGCCAGAGTCCGTCGGTCCTGAGGCAAAAATGAAGCCCCACTGCAGGTTCGAAGGTACTCCCTTATGAATGCCGCCGAAACCCACGCGGCCCAAGCTGCAGTAAACCGCTCCGTGGCAGGCAACGCCGGGCTCCAATCCGATCCCGCAGCAAACGCAGCCCCTCCACTGGCAATCGCGCTCTGCCGCTCCAGCAGCACGCTGAACCCTGCATATTGAAACGACCTCAGCATTCCTGCGACATCCTGCAGAGGTGACCTCTTGATTTTGCGCTCGCGAATCGACCTCAACGGCTCGCC
>Ga0196970_1000751_pt1 | contig 31467 bp, 31 predicted proteins | sample S1v_513CmetaG_FD_148672 | JGI IMG/M metagenome (GOLD analysis project Ga0196970, IMG submission 148672) | Soil microbial communities from Anza Borrego desert, Southern California, United States - S1+v_5-13C | ecosystem: Environmental > Terrestrial > Soil > Desert | place: USA: California... | reverse complement strand
CTCGACTACTGGCTGGCATTGGTGCTTGCCCCGGTCATGGTCGGCGGCTTTGCCTGGATCACCGAGAAAGCCTTCCTGCATCGCATTTACAAACTGCCTCATGAATTTCATATCCTGCTGACGGTCGGCGTCGCACTGGTCTTGCAGGAGGCGGTGATCCTGCAATGGGGCATCGTGGGCCAGAACGTCGCCGTGCCCGAAGCGCTCGAAGGCGTGCTGGTACTGGGCCAGTTCGTTTACCCGAAGTACCGGATCTTTGTCATTGCATTTACGGCCTTCATCGCACTGATGCTCTGGTGCTTGCTCGACAAGACGCGTCTCGGCTCCATTGTCCGCGCGGGGAGCGAGTCCACCGAAATGGTGTCGCTCCTGGGAATTCACGTTACCCGGATTTTCAGTCTTGTCTTTGCGCTCGGCGGCGCCACCGCCGGGCTGGCGGGAGTCCTGGCTGCGCCGCTCCGGGGCGTGGAGCCGTTCATGGGCGTCGAGGCCCTCGGTATCGCGTTCGTCGTTGTTGTCATCGGCGGCATGGGGAGCTTTGCCGGCGCGCTGGCAAGCGGGCTCCTGGTCGGTGTCGTGCAAAGCCTGATGAGCACCCTGTGGCCGGAGGGCGCGCGGTTGATGATCTTTGTCGCGATGTCGGCAGTCATGCTGTTGCGCCCGAACGGGCTGTTTGGAAGAACCTAGGAATCCAATGAACGCTAGCTTTCTCTGTCAATATCGCCACCTGGCGATGGCGGTAGCCACGGTGCTCGTGCTGCCCCTCGTCCTGACTTCCGGTTCGCTCGCCACGGAAGTCCTCATCTTCGCGCTGGCGGCGCTGGGATGCAATCTGCTGCTCGGTTATACCGGGCTGATGTCGTTCGGCCAGGGCATCTTCCTTGGACTCGGCAGCTATGCCGCCGGACTGGCCTTGCTGCATCTGCGCATCCCGCTGCTCGCCGTTCTTCCACTGGCGATGGTTGTGGGGGCACTGGCGGCTGCGCTCGTCGGCTGGTTCTCGATCCGGCAGCGGGGAACCTACTTTGTCATGTTGACCCTCGCATTCGCGCAGATGTTCTACTTTCTCGCTTACACGCTGCGCGACATCACGGGCGGCGACAACGGCCTGCTCGACATACCGCGTCCTTCTCTGGAAATCCTCGGGCAAAGACTGCTGCCGACGGCAGGGCCCTGGGAATACTACACGCTGGTTGCCGTCGTATTTGTCGTCGCGTTCTGGATATTGCAGCGGATTGTCGATTCCATCCTCGGGCGTACGCTGCTGGCGGTACGTGACAATGAAGCGCGCGCCGCTGCAGCCGGATACGACGTGCGAACGCTCAAACTCATCGCCTTCATGATATCCGGCGCCGTCACCGGTCTTGCCGGCGCGCTTCACGCAATGCTGACCGGAATCGCTCCCCTTTCCAACATCGAGTACGGAACGAGCGAGTCCATCCTCATCATGACCGTGATTGGCGGAACAGGAAAACTGTTTGCGTCGGTGCTCGGGGCAGGCTTCTATGTCATCGTCGGGGACTGGCTTTCCACGCTTTGGCCGCGCTGGCTCATGCTTCTCGGAATGCTGCTGATTGCCGTCAGCCTGTTCATGCAAAAGGGGTTATGGGGCGTGGGGACAGGCTTACTCCAGCGTGTTCGCCGCCAGGGGCGGGTGAACGACACCGCAACGCAAAGGAGTGCCGCGTATGACTGAGCCAATCCTCCAGGCGCGGAATATCGTCAAGCGCTATGGCCGGTTCACGGCGGTGAACGACGTATCGATCAATGTACTTCCGCACACGGTGCATTCGGTGATCGGGCCGAACGGCGCAGGCAAGACGACGCTGTTCCATGCATTGACCGGCACCGTCCCCCTCACATCCGGCCAGGTCCTTGTGGATGGCGTGGATATTTCATCGTTGGCCGGATTCAAGCGCGTTCGCAAAGGCCTCGCGAGATCGTTTCAGGTGACCAGCCTGTTTCCGAACCTGACGGTACTCGAGAATCTTCGACTGGCGGCGCAGGGCGTGGATGCGGTTCAGGCATTCCATCCGTGGCGGCGTCCGGAGAGCTTCAAGGTTGCATGCGAGACCGCAGCGTCTCTTGCCGAGCGCTTGAATCTCACGCTTGTCCGGTCCAGCCCGGCGGGGGAGTTGTCTCATGGCCAGCAGCGCAGGCTTGAGGTCGGCATGGCGCTCGCAGCCCGTCCCAAAGTGATTTTTCTCGACGAGCCCACGTCAGGAATGGGTGTGGATGACATCGGCGACATGAAGCAGCTGATCTTCAGCCTGCGCAATGACTACACCGTGGTTTTGATCGAACACAACATGGATATTGTCATGGACATCTCCGACACGATTACCGTGATGCAGCTTGGCCAGGTGCTGGTCGAGGGAGCGCCCGACGCGGTGCGCTGCGACGAACGGGTGCGCTCGGCATACCTGGGAAGCATGATCACCGGGGGGCGGAAATGATTCTCGAGCTGCTCGATGTCCACAGCTATTACGGGAAAAGCCACATTATCCAGGGCGTTTCCCTCCATGTCGAAAAAGGCGAGGTGGTTACCCTTCTGGGACGCAACGGCGCCGGCAAGACGACGACGCTCAAGACCATCATGGGGGTCGTGGCGCCGCGCCGGGGGACGATCCGGTTCGATGGAAAAGAAATCGCCGGGTTGCCGCCGCATGCCATTGCCGAGAAAGGCCTGAGCCTCGTTCCCGAGCATCGCGGGATATTCCGCCTTCTGACGGTTGAAGAGAACCTCACCATGGCCGCCCGCCGCGATTCTCCATGGGGCCTGGAGGAGGTATACCGCATCTTCCCCCGCCTGCGCGAGCGGCGCAGGAATGGCGGCAGCCAGCTGTCGGGTGGCGAGCAGCAGATGCTCGCCATCGGCCGGGCGCTGATGACCAATCCGAAAGTACTGATGCTCGATGAGCCGGTGGAAGGCCTTGCGCCGGTCATCGTGGACGAGATCGTTACCCAGATCGGGAAGATCAGGGAAAGCGGAATTCCCATCATTCTGGTCGAGCAGAATCTGGCCGTGTGCACGCAGCTGGCGGATCGGCACTACATCATCGAACAGGGGCGCGTTGTCTATACGGGAAGCAATGCCGAATTTCTCGGAGACGACGGCGTCAAGGACCGCTACCTTGGCATCAATATCGCGGCATGACAAGAACCACGGAATCTTCATGCAAGGAGGATGTATGACGGCGCACCAGTACACGCCAGAAGAATTGGAACGGCAGTACAACGTGCGTTTGGCACGGCCCGACTTCGAGAGCGTGGTGATTCCGGGCTGGACGGCGCGAAGTGCCCGGTTTCGCGCAGGGGCGAACGCGCGGATCGACATGGCGTATGGTGCGCAGCCGCGCGAGCAGCTCGACGTCTTCGCTGCCGACGGTGCTGCAGCCGCTCCGGCCATTGTGTTTTTCCATGGAGGGTATTGGCAGCGATTCGACAAGTCCGTGTTCAGCTTTGTTGCGGAGCCCTTTGTCAGACGCGGCGTGTCCGTCGTCCTGCCGAACTATGACCTTTGTCCCGCGGTCCGGATCGGACAAATACCCGAGCAAGCCAGGCGAGCGGTAGCCTGGGTTTGGCGAAACGCACGCGAACTGAGCATCGATCGAAACAGGATATACGTCATGGGCCATTCTGCCGGCGGACACATTACCGCCATGCTCATGGCAACCCGTTGGCCATCCGTCGCGCCGGATTTGCCAGGCGATCTCGTCAAGGGCGCCATTCCGATTTCCGGTCTGTTTGAACTGGAACCGCTGCGCCACACCTCGATCAACCGGGGTCTGGGCATGGACGAAGAGGAAGCGGCGAACCAGAGCCCGATGAATCATGAACCGGCGACGTGCGCGCCACAGCTCGTTGTGTGCGGCGGCAAGGAGTCCGCCGAATTCCACCGCCAGTCGGACGCTTATGCGCAGGCCTTCTCGACGAAAGAACGGCGAATCGAGCGCTTTACGGTTCCATCGCGCGACCACATGGACGAACTCGATGACTTGGCGGATGCGCACGCCACGTTCTTTCAAAAAGTGCATGCCTTGGTGACGGCGTGAACCGATATTGACGTTGTTACTGACAAAAATGAGGAAATCATGACTGTTCAAGCCATTAATCCGGAGACGATATCTGCGCCGCTCGGCGCCTATAGCCAGGCAATCCTGACCGCAGGGCCGGGTCGGACACTGAATATCTCGGGCCAGATCGGCATCCGCGCAGACGGCCGCGTGGCAAGCGGCTTTGCCGAGCAGGCGGACGCGGCATGGAAGAATATCGTGGAGATCCTGGGTGCTGCCGGCATGGATGTCTCGAACCTGATCAAGGTCGTGACATATTTGACTGACCCGGCCGACGCGGCCAGGCTCGCGGAAATCAGGTCGAAGTACCTGGGCAACAACAGGCCGGCATCAACAATGGTCGTTGTCAAATCGCTGCTGAAGTCCGACTGGCTGATCGAGATTGAAGCGACGGCTTTCAAAGCTCAGGATTAGCTGGGCAACGTGCCGACCGACGGCCTGCTCATAGCAAGGAACGGATGAATTTGCAAAACGGCTCGACTTCAAACGCATCATGGTGGGCTGGGATGCAATCCCAGCACAGCCCAAGCATTTGATGATTGCTGGGATTGCATCCCAGCCTACGCGAAGCGCTCTATGCAGCTGCATCCGCCAACACCCGCAATGCATCGGCAATATCGTAGGGTTTTGGAAGAACCTGCACGCCCGGAATCGACACCCGTTGTTCCGAGTAGCCGGTTGTGAGGACAACACCTACCTGGGGGCGGCGCGCCCGAAGCGATGCGGCCAGCTCGATGCCGCTCATCGAGCCCGGCATCACAACATCGGAAAACACGATATCCACGGCTGCGCCGGTATCGAGCAAAGCCAAGGCATGGTCGGCACTCTCCGCCGTGAAAACTTCAAAGCCTGCCTTCTCGAGCGCCGGCACCACGCTTTCCCGCACAAGTGGATCGTCCTCGACAAACAGGAGCCTGATGCCCGCGACGGGCGCGGCTTCCTTTGCCGGCATCTCGATCGTCTTCCCCGCAATCGCTTCAGCCGATCTCGGCAGGTAGATCTCCACGGTTGTTCCACGGCCCTCGTTGCTATGCAGGAGCAGCGTCCCGCCTGACTGCCGGGCAAAGCCGTACGCCTGGGGCAATCCCAGGCCGGTGCCTTCGCCGATTTTCTTGGTCGTGAAGAACGGGTCGAGCGCCTTTCCCATCACCTCCCGTGTCATTCCAAGGCCGGAATCGGCCATGCAAACACGTACATATTCTCCTGCGGGGATTCCCTCCGGAGGGGAGGCGAGCATCTCGTTTCTGACCGTCAGCCGGATGGTTCCGCCGGCAGGCATTGCGTCCTTTGCGTTGAAGGCGAGATTGATCAGTGCCAGTTCGAACTGGGTAGGATCTATGGTGACAGCCCAGAGTCCGTCAGCGACATCGACTTGCAGATCTATGTTCGACGGCAAGATGTTCCCTACCAGCTGCTCAAAGTCTCTCACCGGGCGATCCGGGCTGACGGTTTCCAGTCTCGCGTCCTGCGTCCGGCCAAATGCGCCTAGCTGTCCAGTCAAGGAAGTTGCCCTGTCCACGGCTTTATTGCAGGTATCGATCAGGGACTGTACGCGCTCCTGGCTGGAGATCATCCGGGCCAGTTGCAACGCGGTGGTCAGGGTCTGGAGCAGATTGTTGAACTCATGGGCGATGCCCGCGGTCAGCCTGCCCAGCGCATCCATTTTCTGACTTTGGAGCAAGGCTCGCTGTGCCCGCTCGGTATCGGCAACGGCCTCGGCGACGCGATGCTCCAGCTCCTGCTTGCTTCGCCGGATCTGTCTGCTGGCATCGGTGATGCGGGCGCCGACAGCATCGACTTCAACCAGCCCCTGGGGCTGATAGAGGACTTCTTCGCCGCGTCCCAGCTTGTCTGCGGACGCGCCCAACTGATTCATGCGCCCAATCACTCTTGTTGCGATGCGCTGGGCGAAGATGAATGAGATCCCGAGCAGTATTGCCATCATGAGGGCCAGAAATGCCGCGGCCCGCAATGGAGTACGACGGAGTTCGGATTCCGGAATGCTCAGGACAATCGTCCAGTCCGAGATCGGGACACGCTTGAAAAAGGTTTTCACCGGGACCCCATCCAGCGTCACCGTCTGGACGATCCCTTCCGTTTTCGAGGAAAACAGCTTTTGAATGCTCTCGTCAGACGATTTGCCGACAAACCGTCGATGATCCCGCGATCGAGCCACGATCACGCCCTTGCGGTCCACGATCACTCCCAGCCATTGGGGAGGCAGATCTTGCTGCACCAGGAGAGGCTGCATCGCCAACGCATTGACTCCCATGACGAGGAAGTACTGGATCTCGTCTCCTTGCATGACCGGAACCTGGAGTACGAAGTCGTGGCGCTTGGCGACCGGAGCGAGAAAGACGTCCGAGACGAGAGTCCCGGTCGCACCATGCCGCTGCATGAGCTCGTTTATGTTGGAAGCACGCTGCTTTGGAAGCGGTGTGCCGAACGGCGCGCGGGTATTGAGCAATTGGCGGCCGCTCTTGTCCACCAGGATAATGGCCGTCTCGGGAGTGGGGGCCATTTTCTTTGCGTAGGCATAGAACTCTTGCAGATCGCCGCTCGCAAGTGCCGGGGAATTGGCGAGCGTCTTGAGGATGCCCTCCTTGGTCTGGAGTTCAGTGTCCACGAGGAAGGAAAAGGCACGGGCGGCTTCCGTCATCCCCTTCTCTTGTGCCGCCTGCTCTTCCCTGTAGACGTACCAGACGGCAAGTATCGCGGCCAGAAAGGCTGGAATCACGACAGACAGGACCAGGATGAGCAGTTGATTTCTAAAACGCATGGCCACCGATGAAGAGTAAGCGGTGTGGCAGCCCGCTGTCTTCGATGAGAAATATGAGTGAATATACAGCAAGACTACCGCACGAGGTTCCAGCGGCAAAGCAGGCAGAGATGAGGTAAGAAGCGGGCAGGCTGCGACATCAAACGAATAGTCGGCCGGCATCCATCCGGCCGACGTAGATCTGGACGAGCGATGCGTCGTGCCAACGTGTTTTACAGCGGAGGCACGACACCGGCAAACCTCAGCAAGTCTGCCATCAGGAAGGTTTCAGGCTTGACCGAAGGAAGCGTCGGCTTCCAGTCAGGCTGATTGCTCAGGTAAGAAGTATCGTCCACCTTCAGTACACCGATGAACACTTCCCCCACGATGCGGCTGCCCACGGGCCCCAGGCGCAGGCCCTGTTCCATCACTTCCGCCTCTTTGAGGATGTAGTAGAACAGGGGCGTGTCGTTGTCCATCGTATGCCGGCTGTCCGGTGCATACGTCGCCAGCTCGCTCAACTGCTCCCTCGACAGGGAAGGCAGGTTCATTTTCCTTGCCACTTCCTGTCCCGAGGGCAGGCCGAAATTGACATGGCGCGCCAGGGTCCGTGCAGGCAGCGCCTGCAAGCCGTCGGCAGGAAGCCCGGGGGATGGACTCCGCGCGCCGGGCAGGTTCATCACGACTGAAGACAGCTTGGTGTCGATGCGCTTGTTCGGCCGGGAATTTCCGTCGCCGAAATTGAAAAACGTCTGCCAGTCGACGAAGCGCCGAGGCGCACGTTTGCCGCCACGCAAGTCCTGCGGGTCGGGATGATTCGGGTCGATGGTGTCATCGAACAAAAAGGCGAAAAATGGCGTCCCGCCGCTAGGACCGAAATTGAGCCGGTAGCTGGGCCGGACCTGCGAGTGACCGAAGCGATACGCTCCCACGGAGAACTCGATCGGCAGCAGCGCGACGCGGCGCCCGGCGCGGGTCTTGATGTGGTTCGATGACTGTTCCGGCTTGTAATATTTCAGCCCTTCGCCAAGGAGCTGGTCCACCCGGTCCTGGCCGATGGTCTGCGGCAGGAATTCATGCAGGATGATCCATTGATAATGCCAGGTCACCAGGCGGCGCGCCTCGTCGAAGATCCGTTCGGGGGAAGCATGCCGGTATTCCCGCTGCCCGGCCAAATGGTCGGTCACGGCGTTGTGGAAGGACAGGATCGCCAGATGCATTTGCGAAACGACGGAATTTTCATCGTTGCGTCCCTCGGAAACAATCGCATCCAGCTCGTCGCGTGGCAAGTCGTTGCGCTGCGCCCCATTTCTCGAAACCGACTCGGAACCCGGATTGGCCTCGATAATGAACTTGATCAGATCACCGTCCGTTTCGTAGAGCTCCGGCGATCCGGACGGCCCTTCGCCATATACCGAATCCAGGTCGAAGGCGGCCGTGCGGAAATTGCTTGTTTGTTCAGGGGCTTCGTTCTCATCCAGTTCCGAATCCCGATCGAACGACAGGTCGTGATCAAGGAACTGTCCGAGAAAGGTAATTCCCGCCGTCATATTTGGATTGTCGGGGTTGTTCGGGCTGAACTGGGCGGGATTGATGATCGACTGTACCGGGTCGGAGAGATCGTCCTTCGCATTCAGGATTCCGTCACGCGCGCCGAGTTGTTTGGCCGCGCTCCGTGCGCTCTCTGTCTGTTCGCTGAAGGCGGGCAGATCAGGAAACATGCGTATGAAGACATTACCGGGTTCCGGCGCAATTTCCTCCATTGGCGTTTCCACTGTCTGCTGGGCCCAGCCGGGCTGAAGCACCAGGCTCGAACCGAAGATCGAAGAAAAGAAAATGAATCGCCAATAATTCATGCAAAGTCCTCGTGCATCAAAGAAAAACCCGGATGGTAAAAAAATGCACAGGTAAAAAAATGGAAGTCTATGGCTTGCAGGTTCACTATATGGCGCAAGCCTATGAATGCATTCCTCTTTACCTAGCTTTACATGAGACACGCCTGAATAAAGGGGTATTGTCAACGGGAATGCTCAGCAGCGGCGGCTTCGATGAGAGTCGATTTCCAGGCAAACGCGTCGAATCGTTTCGCCGATCAGCGATCGAAGTAATAGCGCGTGGGATTCCTTCCGGAAAATCGTGGGATCGCGCGCTCAAGATCGCTCATCACAAAGGAAAGCTGAATGAAAATTCTACTGATTGATGACGATGTCTCGCTTGCGCACATGCTGGAGGAATATCTGCAAAGTGAAGGCTTCGATGTTCTTGCTCTGCACGATGGAAATACCGCGATTGCCGAAATTGCCTCCGGAGCGTATGGAATCGTCGTTCTCGACATCATGATGCCGCGGATGAATGGCCTGCAACTATTGAGGCAGATACGCGCGTCGAGCCAGATACCGGTACTGATGCTGACCGCCAAGGGAGATGATGCGGACCGCATTACCGGCTTGGAACTTGGAGCAGACGATTACGTGCCCAAGCCGTGTACGCCGCGCGAACTGACCGCAAGGATTCGCGCGATTCTCCGCCGCACCCAGTCACTTGCCACGGCAGCTTCCCTGGAGTCCACGTTCTTCGTCGGGCCATTGCGGCTGTGCCCAGGAAAACGACAAGCGGAATGGGATGGGAAACCCGTTCAGCTAACCAGCACCGAATTCAGCCTGCTAGAGGTGCTGGTACGAAATGCCGGTCGTCCGGTGAGCAAGAACGCGCTCTCCGAGCAAGGCTTGGGCCGCTCGCTGGCTCCCTATGACCGCAATATCGATGTTCACATCAGTAGTCTTCGGCGCAAGCTCGGGTTGACGAAAGACGGCACGCCCTGGCTTCGCACTGTTTATCGAATCGGTTACCAGTTTGTCAAAGAATAGGAAACGGGGCGCGAATGGGGCGCTTATTCTGGAAATTCTTTATAGCCATCTGGCTGGCGCAGCTTCTCGGCACGATGTCGGTCATGTTCATCGTCGAGACCGTATACCGCATGGAAGAAGCTGGACGACCGCGGGCCGATGCGGACCAGTCGGCGAATCTTCTGATCGACTCCGCCGCCGCGACCCTGCGCTATGGAGGGACCAAGGCACTGAAGATCATGGTGGAAGACACCGCAAAGCAGACCTTGATGGTGGTGGACGAAAACTACCGCGAGATCTTCGGCAGGCCGGTAGACCCTGCCGCTTTGCGATCGGCGCTGGATAAGAACCAGCAGGGAGAGGATACCGGAAGTGTCCGCCAGGTGGTTTTACCCGACGGGCATAAGTACCTGCTGTTTATTCAGAATGCCGTGCAAAGTTCCCGGCAAAACGATCGCGCGCCGTTGCCGCCGCACGGCGCAAGGCTGCTTCCGACTGAGCCTTTGCTTGCGCACCTGGTCGCGAGCCTGGTTGTTGCTGCGCTTCTTGCCCACTACCTGTCGAGGCCGATACGCAGTTTGAGTTCGGCGATCCGGGACATGGCCTCCGGGAAGCTTCAGGTGGCGGTGGCCGCCGCCGTAGAACGGCGAAAAGACGAATTGGCGGACTTGTTGCGTGATTTCGATGACATGGCCGGGAGAATCGCCACACTGGTAGATGGCCAACGCCAGCTCTTTCATGACGTGTCGCATGAGCTGCGCACGCCGCTCGCGCGCATGCAGGTTGCCATCGGCCTGGCAAAGAAGCAGCCGGAAAAAGTCGAGAAATTGCTGGAGCGGATAGACGGCGAAATTGTACGTATCGACCGGCTGATCGGCGAATTGCTGGCCTTGTCGAGGCTCGCGGTGACAGATGTCGGGACGACGGATGAAGAGTTCAACATCCATGAACTTCTTGCGGAGATCGTGGACAACGCCCGCTTCGAGGGGAAAGCGAAAGGACAAAAAATTCACTATTCAGGCGACAGGGGAGTGAGTATCAATGGGAGTCCCGAACTGATGCGCCGGGCGATTGAAAATGTGGTTCGCAATGCCGTTGAACACACGCCGGGCGACTGCATGATTTCGGTCGAATCCCGAATGGGCCCGGAGCGCGACCGCCTGAGGATTGTCGTCTCCGACACCGGGCCAGGTGTATCGGATACCGGGATCAATGACCCTATCAACCCGTCGGCCGGTGGCACAAGATCGGGGCGCTCCGGGGATGGTCACGGATGGGGACTGTCGATCTCGAAACGCATCATCGATGCCCATCATGGCGAGATCCGGATCCACAACCAGTCAAAGGGCGGCTTGCGTGTCGTGATCATGCTACCGGTGTCCCCCGGCGCCGGGACTTGAACCGGCGAATCGGTATCTTCACCGGGTAGGCTGGGATGCAATACCAGCGGATGCACTAGCGGACTGGTTTTCTCAGGCGACCCAGCAGGCGATCGAGCGAGATGGCGCCGCCCCCGTACGCGATGATCGGCAGCAGCAAGCCGGCCCAGGTGAGGTGGGTTGGCCATGCAGCCGGATAAACAAAGACCTGAATCACCGCAGTCATGGCAAGCAGCGCCAGCGCAGCCGGCCGTGTGCACAGGCCGAGCACGAGCAGGATCGGGAACAGGTGCTCGGACCATGTCGCCAGTTGCGCAGCGAAATCGGGTGCGATCAGCGGTAACGCATACTCGTGTTCGAACAGGGCGTAAGTCGTGTCCTTGATCGTGAGAAGGTCCTGCACCTTGGTGCGTCCCGAGAGAAAGAAGACGGAGGCGATGCCGACTCGGGCGATCAGCAGTTGCACGGCCTGCGGCAACAGACGCGACGCGATGGTTTTTGTATCCATGGTTGGACTCTTTCGTAAAAAGTAAATCGTCGACAGGCGGGCAAGCGTCAGGTGCGCCATTTGCCGTTGCGGACCAGTTCAATGACGGCGTCGGCGAACGCCTGCGGCGCTTCCTGCGGCAGGTGATGGCCTGCGCCGGGAACAGGGTGGTGGCTGTAAGGGCCGCTGAACCTGTCCGCGGTGTCCCTGTCCGGCACCACCCCGCTGGCGTCGCCGGCGAGGACGATGGACGGCACGGCGATCGACGGCTTCTCTGCCAGCTTTCTTTCCACCGCCTCGTATCGGGCATCGCCTGCCACGCGGCCAAGGCGGTGGCGCCAGGAATGAATGACGACATCGACGTAATCCGGATTGTCGAACGCCGCTGCGGCGCGCTTCAGGACGGCGCCATCGAAGCGCCACCCGGGAGAGTTGTCGGTCCACAGGATGCGGGCGGCGTCGTACCGGTTTGCCTCGAGCCGGGCGCGGCCGCGCTCGGTTTGGAAATAGTAGTACTGGTGCGCGAGCGCCGCTTCGGCCTGCCGCGACAAGGGCGAAGCCAGCTTGCCGGCCGCATAGCCGTTCACGGCCACGACGCCGACGCAGCGCGTCGGCTTGAGCACGGCAGCGACGCAGGCGGCGCGCGCGCCCCAGCCGAAGCCGGCGATCACCGCTTCGGGAATGTGCAGCACGTCCATCAATGCGATCACATCGCTGCCGATCGCAGCCTGCTGGCCGGAACGCAGCGTCGATGCATGATTGAAGCGCGTCGTGCCATGACCCCGCAGATAGGGCACGATGACGCGATAGCCTTCGGCGGCCAGCAATTGGGCGACCTCGGCATAGCTGTGGATGTCGTAGCCGAGATCGTGCAGCAGGATGACCGGCCTGCCTTCCTCCGGCCCGGCCGCGTGGTAGCCGAACTCGAGCAGGTCGCTCCTGGTCTGTTCCACCCGCAGCCTTGGCAGGGGTTTCGATGCGGCGCCGGCGAGCGGCACACCGCCAACGGTCAGGCCGCCGATGGCCGCGGCGGCCAGCATGAAGTGGCGGCGCGAGCTAATGTTCCGGGACACGGACAATCTCCTTGATTCGGCGTTGTGGAAATGGGAGGCGCGTGGCCGACGCCGGTGACGAGTTCGCTGCTGATCCAGCCGGCGAGCATCGCGCCGGCCCTGATCACGCCTTCGCTTTCGCCGATCCGGTCGACCAGCATGTCGCATAGCGCATTGAAACTCCCGTTTGCCTGTACGTGCAGGATCGCTTCGTGCTCCAGCATGTCGACCGTGTGCAGGCGGGAGACGAATCCGCGGCGCCAGACCAGCAATGCGCAGGGCTGCGCCAGCATTTCCGCTTCCGGCCTGTCCCTGCCTTCGTGCAAGGCCGACCAGATGTCGGCGGCGTTGGTCGTGGCGGGCAGCGTCAGCAGGGAGGGCGCCATCAGCAGCCGTGCAGCATCCCAGTCGATGTCGGCGAGATCCGCGGCTGCTACCGGTGCTGCATCGCGCGCAACGAAGGCTGTGGTCAGCGAGGCCTCGATCCAGGCCAGCTCGTGGATGTCGGGATTGCGGGGGAAGAGTTCTGCCAATGTCGCGCCGAAATCGTCGGCATACGCGTCGAGCGTCCAGGAATGCGGCGGATGCCGGTCGATGTGGCTGACGGCCGCGTAATGGAAGGCATCGGCGCCCATCCATGCCCGTACTTGCGGAAAGGATTGCTCGAGGCAGCCAACGAGCTGGGCGCGGTAATTGTTCTGGTAGACGGCAAGGCCGGCGCGCTTGCCGCCGCGGAGCCGGGCGGCCGAGGCCTCGGACGCGCTGACAAGCCAGGCGCGGAAATCGCGCTGCAGTTCGGCCAGCGTCATGCCGCCTCCTTCAGGCCGAGATGGCGTGCGATATCGAGTTCTTCCAGCAATACCGGCAACGGCGGAATGCTGTCGTCACGCTCGATCATGGTCGCCACCGGTCCGCATCGAGCAATGGCCGCGGCGTACAGGCGCCAGACCGCGTCGATGACGGCGGCGTCGTGGGTGTCGATCAGCATGTCCCGGCCCTGGCTGTGTCCGGCGAGGTGAATCTGGCGCACGCGGTCGGCGGGAATGCCGTGCAGGTAAGCGAGGGCGTCGAAACCGTGATTGCGCGCGCTCACGAAAACATTGTTCACGTCGAGCAGCAGGCCGCAGCCGGTGCGCTTCGTCATTGCGGCGATGAATTCCCATTCGCTCATGGCGCCGTCGAACGCCACATAGCTGGAGGGATTTTCAAACAGCATCGCGCGGCCGAGCGCATTCTGCGCCCTGTCGATGTTGTCGCAGACGACATCGAGCGCCTCCTCGGTATACGGCAGCGGCAGCAGGTCGTGCGAATTGAAGCCGTCGATGCGTGTCCAGCACAGGTGATCGGAGACGAACAGCGGCTCGATCTCGTCGACCAGTGCTTTCAGGCGATTCAGGTATCCATGCCGGATGCCGTCGGCGGAACCGACCGACATCGATACGCCGTGCAGGACCACCGGGTGCCGTTCGCGCACCCGGCGCAGGATATGCAAGGGCTGGCCACCGTCGATCATGAAATTTTCAGAGATGACTTCGACGAAATCGACGGGCACGCGGGTGTCGAGGAAGTCCTGGTAGTGTTCCTTGCGCAGGCCGAGGCCGTAGCCGGCGAAGGGACGTGGAAGGGGAAATGCGGGCATCGTGCGTCTCTTGGAGAAGTGTTGGACCAGCCGGCCCGGCCGCGCGGCCGGGCAGCCATGGCGCTTATTCAGCCTCGGTCAGCGTGCCGCCGAGCGCAAGGCATTCCGACGGGGTCTTGACCAGGACGCCCTGGCCCTTGCACTCGTTCAGGCCCTTGCAGTCATTCTTGGCCGTGGCGCACAGGCTGGTGCCCTTGCAGGTATTGATGCCGTAGCAGCGGCCGGGCTGCTCCTTCTCGGCGGCCTGCCCGGCAGCCTGGGGCTGCGCGGCGATGGCAGCGGCCGACGACAGGGCGAGCAGCGCGGCGGCGGCGGCAAAACTGACACGGGATTTGATGGCGGTATTCATAGGGTTTCCTTTGTTGATTGGGTTTGCATGCGTTGGTCGATACGGCTATCTGGCATTCAGCGCCGCTTGCTCGATGACGTTCGCCACCTCGTGCGGCTTGGAAATGTAGACGGCGTGGCTGGCCTTGACCTCGGTGACCTTGGCGCCGGCGCGCTTGTACATCCACCGCTGCAGGTCGGGGTTCAGGTACCGGTCCTCGGTTGCGACGACGGCGTAGCTCGGCTTGTCGCGCCAGGCATCGCCCCAGGACGCGGCGTTGAGGGTGGCCTGGGTAATCGGCACCTGGGAGGCCGCCATGATGTTGGTGCGGTTCTGCGGCAGGTCGGCGGCGAGGTCCGCGTGGTACCTGGCCGGGTCGAAATAGCTGGTGCCCAGCCAGTTGGTCCGCAGGGAGTTGCTCGCCGGCGGCATGGAAGCATTCAGCTGCCTCGCGTTTTCGCCGACTGCCGGCTGCAGGGCCGCGACGTAGACGAGCGCCTTTACCTTGTCGCCGGCGCCGGCGATGGAGATCGCCGATCCGCCGATGCCATGCCCGACGAGGACCACCGGACCGACCTGGTCGAAGAGGACCTTGCGGGTGGCGGCGACGTCGTCGTCCAGCGTAGTGTGCGACGGCTGGACGATGCTGACCTTGTAGCCCTTCAGCCAAAGGATGTCATGGACCAGGCGCCAGCTTGAGCCGTCGACGAAAGCGTCGGGGACAATGACGACGTTCTTGACCCCTGCCGGCACGGGCAGCGCAGGAGTGGCCGCGGCCGCGGCCGGTCCGGCGATCGCCAGCGCGATCGTCATGGTCGAAACGAATTGCATGGAGATGCTCCTCGATGTAAGGGCTTATGCCCGAGGCGTGAGCGAGCCGAATCCTTTCGGCGTCTTGATGCTGGTACAGGTTCCCTTGTCGACCAGTGTCCAGGCGTCGCCCTGGTAATCGACTTTCGAGGTGCCCGCGCAGGATGTGCCCGGCCCCGCGGCACAGTCGTTCTGGCCGGCGAGCGATACGCCATAGCATTTCTCGGTCGCTTTCTTTTGCGGCGCCTCGGCCTGCGCGGCGGAGGCAACGAATGAAAAGGCGAGCGCAGCCGCGAGGGCAGCGTGGGTGGTCTTCATGGGATCTCCTTGAATGATGAAGTGATGGCGTCGGGCGGTATCAGTGGCGCCTGCCCGTGCGTGCCGCTACAGGGCTTGCGCACGGAACGCAGTATGCGCAGCGTGCGTATCCCGAATATGTCGCGGGGCGATGCTTTTTGTATGACGCCGTACCAGGCTCATGCGGAGATACATTCCGGATACACGGCGGCCGTGCCCGGTGCGGAAAAGAGTAGGCGGCAGCGTGCGTCAGGACACCTGGATCAGGACATCCCTGACCCGGTCCAGCGCCGTGTCGATGTCGATCGTGTCGATCGCGCCGAAGCCGAAGAACAGGCCGCTCCTCGGCGGTGTGCCGTGATAGAAGGGATCGATGGCATACAGCCCGACGTCGAGCCGCCGCGCGAGCCTGCGGAGAAGATCGACCTCCACCGGCTGGCGCAGAAGGGCGGCCATGTGGAAACCGGCGCTGAACGGCACCGGGTCGAGCCACGGTGCGAGGTCGGTAGCGAACCGATGCAGCAGTTTCTCGCGGCGCGTGGCATAGATTGCATGGCAGCGCCGGATATGCCGTTGCAAGTGGCCTTCCTTGATGAACAGGGCCAGCGCGTTCTGGATCAGGGTGGCGTTGTGGCAGTCGGTCAGGTACTTGGCCTTGAGCACCGCTTCCAGGATCGCCGGCGGCGCAACGAGATAGCCGACGCGCACTTCGGGCAGCATGACTTTCGAGAAGGTCCCGACGTAGGCAACGAGACCGTGCGTATCCATGCTTTGCAGGCAGTCCGCCGGCCGTGCCTCATAGCGGAAGGCGCAATCGTAATCGTCCTCGACGATGATTGCGCCGATCGCAAGGGCGCGCGCCAGCAAGGCTTGCCGCCGTTGCTGCGACATCGCCAGGCCGAGCGGGAACTGGTGCGCCGGGGTCGTATAGATGAGCCTGCAGCCGGCGGGAATGGCGTCGACCACCATCCCCTGATCGTCCACGGGAATGCTCACGATCTCGGCGCCCTGGCTCGCAAACAGTTCGCGCGCCGGGGGGTAACCGGGCTCCTCGACCGCCACGACCGCTCCCGGTTCAAGCAGCACGCGCGAGATCAGGTCGAGCGCTTGCTGCGCGCCGTTCGTGATGACCACGTCCTGCTCGCTGCAGCGCACGCCGCGCGTAAAGCCGGCAAACCCGGCCACCGCCTTGCGCAGGCCGGGCAAGCCCTCGGTCAACGCGTAGCGCCCACGGGTGGCACTCTCCTGCTGCAATGCCCGGTTGACGCAGCGTCGCCATTCCGTCGCGGGAAACGGCGTCTTGCTGGCGTTGCCGCCGATGAATTCGTAGCGGGACTGGCCTTCGGGTGCAGGGTGGCGAAGCGGCGTCTCGACGCCTGCCCACCGGCTCACGACGGCGGCACCGGCCAGGTCTCCCGCGGTCTGCTCGCGAGGCTTGGGGGCGGGCAGGGCGCGCACGAAGGTGCCGATCCCGACCTGGCCGACCAGCAGCTTGTCGAGACTGAGGCGCGAGTAGGCTTCCGAGACGGTCTTGCGTGAAACGCCGAGTTGCTCTGATAACAAGCGTGAAGGCGGCATTTGTTCGCCCGCGGCCAGCCGGCCGCAGTGGATGGCGTCGCGCAGCTGGCGGTAAAGCTGTCCGGCAAGGTCCTTCTTGCCCTCTATCACGATATGCAATTCCATGGCTTGGTCCCGGCGCGGGAGCTTCATCTGGGCGAATGGTCTCCTCATTTTAGATCGAATTGGCACCTCCGCCGCCCCGGGTGGACTCCTATAGTGTGGACTCCATCGACATTCAACAAGGAGCCCACCGTGGACAAGCGCATCGATCCCTACACCTCTTCCAAGGAAGCCATGGAAGCCATGCTCAGCCTGGAGAAATCCGTTTCCAGGCTCGGCCTCGAGCCCTCGCTGCTGGAACTGGTCAAGCTGCGTGCCTCACAGATCAATGGCTGCGCCTATTGCGTGGACCTGCACACCCGCGAGGCGCGCGAGGCCGGCGAAACCGAACGCCGCCTGTATGCGGTGTCGGTATGGCGCGAAACACCGTTCTTCACCGAGCGCGAACGCGCCGCCCTGGCATGGACGGAAGCCCTGACGCTGGTCGCAGCCACCCATGCGCCGGACGCCGACTATGCGGCATTGGCGGCCCATTTCAACAAGAAGGAAATGACGGACCTGACCCTGGCCATTGTCGCCATCAACGGCTGGAACCGCATCGCCGTCGGCTTCCGCAAGATGCCAACGTGAGAAGGATAGCCATGACCGGTTTCAGTCATTTCCTTTCTGCCGCAGTCCTCGCCGGTGCCGGCCTGGGCTTGCTGGCTGCCGGCTCCGCCGTCGCGCACGGTCCCGCCGGGGATGCGCGGCGCGGCGGAGAAAAGATCGTGGTCCTGCAAGAGCAGGTACTCAAGGATGCCCCGGGCAAGCAAGCGCGGATGGTGACCGTGGACTACGCGCCCGGGCAAGCCTCCATTCCGCACGTACATCCGGGCTCGGTGTTCGCATACGTGCTGGAAGGTGAAGTCGTTTCGCAGCTCGAGGGCGGCGGCGAGGTGACCTACCGCGCAGGCGAATCCTGGTACGAGCCGCCCGAAGTGCCACACCTGGTGTCGCGCAATGCCAGTGCCGACAAGCCGGCGCGCTTGCTCGCGGTCCTGATGACCGGGGAGAACGAGCAGCTCAAGCGTTCCCTGCCTGACCGGTAATCGATCAGTCTGTTATTTGTTGAAAGAAAGTCATCATGTCAAAGAGAATCTTGATCGTTGGTAGCGGCTTCGCCGGCTTGTGGGGCGCATTGGGCGCCGCACGCGTATTGGAAAACGAAGGGAAGACGGCCGACGTTGAAATCGCGCTTGTCTCGCCCGAGCCCGTACTTCACATGCGTCCGCGCCTGCATGAAACCGAACCGGAGCGCATGGGCACGCCGATTGCCGCCCAGTTGGAAGCGGCGGGCGTACGCTATATCCAGGGTGCGGTTGAACGCATCGACGAGCAGGATCGCCGCGTCGAGGCGGTGACGGCTTCCGGGGAGCGCATCGGCATCGACTACGACCGCCTGCTGCTGACGACGGGCAGCAAGATGTTCCGCCCGGATGTGCCGGGCCTGCTGCAGCACGGGTTCAGCGTTGACCAGTACGATGAAGCTGTCGCGCTCGACCAGCACCTGAAAGGACTCGCGACACGTGCGCCGTCTGCGGCGCGCAATACGGTCGCGATCGTCGGCGGGGGTTTCACGGGGATCGAGGTCGCTGCTGAGATGCCGTCACGTCTGCGCGCGATATTCGGCCAGAACGTTGCCGCACGCGTCGTGCTGATCGAGCGCTCGCAGGAGATCGGCCCCGAGCTTGGCAGCGGGCCGCGGCCGGTCATTGAAGAAGCGCTCGGCGCGCTTGGCGTGGAATGCCTGTTCGGATCTGCCGTCATGTCGCTGGACGAGAGCGGCGTGACGACTGCCGGCGGCACGCGCATCGATGCGATGACCGTGGTCTGGACCGGCGGCGTCCGCGCAAGCGGGCTGACCGCGCAGGTGACGGCGCAACGCGACCACCTTGGCCGCCTGCTGGTGGCGGCCGACCTGCGCGTGCCCGCCACGAGCGGAATCTTCGCGGCGGGCGATGTCGCGTCGGCCGCAACCGACGATCACGGCAACCAGACCATGATGGCATGCCAGCACGCGATCGACATGGGCCGTTATGCAGGCCATAACATCGCGGCGGACTTGCTGGGACTTCCCACGGTCGCCTATCGGCAGCCGTTCTATGTGACCTGCCTTGACCTGGGTGGATGGGGAGCGGTGTACACGGAAGGCTGGGAACGCAAGGTAAAGATGCGCGGCGCACAGGCAAAGGCATTGAAAACGCAGATCAATACCAAATGGATCTATCCGCCCGGCGCGGATCGCGCTGTGCTGTTTAAGGCGGCCGATTGGCGGAATACCGCGGTGGCGTGAAGCGAAACGGCGTGCCGGCGGCAAAACGCGGCGAATATATTTCCAGTTTGAAAATATTTTCGCCGGCTGCCGGCCCCGCCTCGGCACCGGATTCAAAATCGTCGCTTCCGACGACGCCTCCTCCCCGTCTCCCCAACACAATACATACAAGCACTGCCGCGACTTCAGGGGAAGCCGCCGCCAAGTGATTCAACAAGGAGACAACGATGCTGACTCGCCTCATTCCGGGCCTGTGCTTTGGCCTTGCCCTCGGTGCATCCGCCACCGCCCAAGCGCAAATCAAGATTGCCTATATCGATCCCTTGTCGGGCGCGTTCGCCAGTATCGGGGAGTTCGGCCTCAAGAGCTTCCAGGCAATCGCCGAGGACATCAATGCGAAGGGCGGCGTGCTCGGCGGGCAGAAGCTGGAGATCGTCCCGATGGATAACAAGGCGAGCCCGGAAGAATCCCTGATCCTGCTGAAGAAGGTAACCGACAGCGGCATCCGCTACATCGTGCAGGGGCAAGGCTCGGGCGCCGCCGGCGCGCTGATCGACGCCATCAACAAGTGGAACGACCGCAACCCGGACAAGACGGTGCTGTTCCTGAACTACGCCTCCAACGACCCGGAGCTGACCAACTCCAAGTGCAGCTTCTGGTATTACAGCTTCGACGCGCACAACCTGATGAAGGTGGAAGCGCTAACGAACTACATGGCAAAGGACAAGAGCATCAAGAAGGTCTATATCATCGGACAAGACTACGCGCACGGCCAGCAGATGGCCAAGGCGGTGGTGGCCTCCTTGCCGAAGAAGCGTCCGGATGTCGAGATCGTCGGCAATGAGCTGCATCCCTTCGGCAAGGTCAAGGATTTCGCACCCTACGTCACCAAAATCAAGGCTTCCGGCGCCGATACGGTCATCACCGGCAACTGGGGCAACGACCTCGCGCTGCTGCTGCGCGCCTCGAAGGAAGCGGGCCTGAAGACCAAGTTCTTCACCTATTTCGCGGCCGTGCGCGGAACGCCGACCGCCCTCGGCGAAATGCCGGAAGACACGGTGTTCCAGATCACCGAATGGCACCGCAACGTCGAGCCCAACAAGCTGGGCAAGTTCGCCGACGATTATGCGAAGCGCTTCCCGGGCCTGGAATTTTCCTATGTGCGCATCAACACCACGATACAGATGCTGGCGCAGGCAATGGAAAAGGCCAAGTCCGCCGAGCCGCTGAAGGTATCGCAAGCGCTGGAGGGCATGGAATTCGAGGCCGGCAATGGCAAGGTCGTGATGCGCAAGGACGACCATCAGCTGATCCAGCCGCTGGTGCTGTCGGCCTATAGCAAGAAGAACGGCAGCTCCGTGAAATACGATACCGAAGGCACGGGCTACGGCTTCCGCACGGTGGCGACCATTCCGGCCAAGGACACCGAAGTCCCCACGACCTGTGCGATGAAGCGCATGTAAGCCCCGACCGGAGACTGGACATGGATCTCTTCAGGGAGAACGCCCTGGCCGGCAAGGTCGTGTTCATTGCCGGCGCATCGAGCGGCATCAATCTCGGCATTGCCCGGCACTTCGCCTCGCATGGCGCAAGGCTGGGCATGGTCAGCCGCAACCCGGACAAGATCGCCGCCGCTGCCGCAAGCCTCTCTGCGGAGGGCTTCGAGGCGATCGGCATGGCGGCCGACGTGCGCGAATTCGCCGCCGTCGACGCCGCGCTCCGGCAGACGCGGGAGCGCTTCGGCCCGATCGACATCGTCATTTCCGGGGCGGCCGGCAACTTCCTTGCGCCGGCCGCACAGATGTCGGCAAACGGCTTCAAGACAGTGGTCGACATCGACCTGATCGGCACCTTCAATGTGCTTCGCGCTTCCTATCCCTACCTCAACAAGCCGGGCGCATCGCTGATCTCCATCACCGCGCCGCAGGGGACCAATCCGATGATGTACCAGTCCCACGTGTGCGCGGCAAAGGCGGGCATCAACATGCTCACCAAGTGCCTGGCGATGGAGTGGGGCGCGGACGGCATCCGCGTCAATGCGATTTCGCCGGGGCCGGTTGCCGATACCGAAGGCATGCGCAGGCTGGCGCCGTCGCCCGAGTCGGAAGCGGCGCTCAGGGCGCGCCTCGCGCTGCGCGACTATGGCACCAAGAAGGACATCGCCGACACCGCGCTCTTCCTCGCCTCCGGCAACGCGCGCTACATCACCGGCACCATCCTCGAGTGCGACGGCGGCTGCAAGCTGGGCGACGCCTCGCCGATGGCGGCCGGGGAATACGTCATACGGGCATAGGAGACGCCGCATGTCCGAACCGCTCGTGCTCGTCGACACCGGCCAGGCCGGCCTGGCGCTGCCGCGGAGATGACGCAGGGCGAAATCGCACAACGCCGTGCCGCCGTCATGGAGCGCGGCCGGAACGAGGACAGGAAAGCATGAACTACGAAACGCTGCAGGTCGACAAGCGCGGCGGCGCCGACTGGGTCACGTTCAACCGCCCGGACCGCCTGAACACGCTCAACCACAGGATGATCGACGAACTGCTCCACTACTTCGGCGAGCGGACTATGGACCATGCCACGCGCGTGATCGTGCTGCGCGGCGCCGGACGCGCCTACTGCGCCGGGCTGGATCTCGACGACAATGCCGGCAGCGAAAAAGCCTACGAGCTCGACGCCGGCGGCCCGGCGGAAATGCTGCGCCTGCAACGGCGCATCAGCGAAATCGTGATGCGTATGCGGCGCTGTCCGCAACCCATCGTCAGCCTGGTGCACGGCCCGGCCTGCGGCGGCGGCTTTGCGTTCGCGCTGGCGTCCGACATCCGCATTGCCGGCGAGAGCGCCCGCATGAACGCCGCCTTCATCCGGCTCGGCCTGTCCGCCTGCGACATCGGCGTGTCCTATTTCCTGCCACGCCTGGTCGGTGTGTCGGTCGCCTCCGAACTGATGATGACCGGGCGCTTCATCCATGCCGAGCGCGCGCTGCGCACTGGCCTGGTATCGGAAGTGGTGCCCGACGTACAGCTCGAACAGGCCGCCGCGTCCTATGTCGACGACCTGCTGGCCGCCGCGCCGCTCGGCCTGCGGCTGACCAAGGAATGCCTGAACCACAGCATCGATGCAACCAGCCTGGAAGCGGCGGTGGCGATGGAAGACCGCAACCAGGTGCTGTGCCTGCACACGCAGGATTTCAAGGAAGGCGTTGCCGCCTTCATGGAAAAACGCCCGCCGCGCTACGCCAAACCCTGAACAACATCACAAGGAGACAGAGATGAACCTCGCATTCCGCCCCCTGCTTGCCGCCGCCGCGGCGGCGCTTGCGCTGACCGCGCTGTCGCCAGCCCAGGCCCAGGCGCAGAAGAAATACGACACCGGGGCCACCGATACCGAGATCAAGATCGGCAACCTCGTCCCGTACTCCGGCCCGGCCTCAGCCTACGGCACCGTGGGCAGGTCGGCGGGCGCGTATTTCGACAAGATCAATGCCGAGGGCGGCATCAATGGCCGCAAGATCAAGTTCATTTCGCTGGACGACGCCTACAGCCCGCCGCGCGCGGTGGAACAGACGCGCAAGCTGGTCGAGCAGGAAGAAGTGCTGCTGATGTTCGCGCCGCTGGGCACCGCCAGCAACCTCGCCACGCAGAAATACCTGAATGCGAAGAAGGTGCCGCAGCTCTTCGTCAGCTCTGGCGCCCACCGCTGGGGCGACCACAAAAACTTCCCCTGGACCATGGGCTGGAACGTCAGTTATCACGCAGAGGGCACCATTTACGCCCAGCACATCCTGGCCAACCGCCCGCAGGCGAAGATCGCGATCCTTTACCAGAACGATGAGTTCGGCAAGGACATGCTGCGCGGCTTCCTCGAAGGCATGGGCGACAAGGCCAAGTCCATGGTCGTCACCCAGGTCAGCTATGAGCTGAGCGACCCGACGGTCGACAGCCAGATGGTGACGCTCAAGTCCTCGGGCGCGGATACCTTCATCAACCTGTCCACGCCGAAGTTCGCCGCGCTGGCGATCCGCAAGGCGGCCGAGATCGGCTGGAAGCCGACCCAGTACCTGGCCAATGTGTCGAACCAGGTGACCGCCGTGCTGAAACCGGCCGGCCTGGAGAATGCGACCGGCATCATTTCCGCCGCGTACATCCGCGATCCGGCCGAGGCGCGCTGGCAGAATGCAAAGGAGTTCAAGGATTTCGCCGACTTCATGAAAAAATACTACCCGGAGGGAGATCCCACCAATTCGCTGAACGTGATCGGCTATTCGATGGCGCAGACGCTGGAGCAGGTGCTCAGGCAGGCCGGCAACGACCTCACGCGCGCCAACATCATGAAGCAGGCGGCGAGCCTGGACATGAGCCTGCCGATGCTGTACCCGGGCGTCAACGTCAAGACCGGGCCGGCCGACTTCTATCCGATCGAAAAGATGCAGATGATCCGGTTCAACGGCACCGGCTATGACAACCTGGGCAACGTGCTCGGCATGTAGGACCAACACGGAGAATCCGACGGCATGGCAATCCACTTCCACCGCTCCTGGATGAACGAAGAACTCGCGATGCTTCGCGAGACCGTCATCCGCTTCATCGACAAAGAGATGCTCCCGGAGGACGAGGCCGCCCGCAAGCGCGGCCATGTCGGGCATGCGCTGTGGCGCAAGGCCGGTGAGCTCGGACTGCTGTGTTCCGACATCCCGGAAGAATACGGCGGGGGAGGCGGCGACTTCCGCCACGAAGCCGTGTTCTACGAGGAAATGGCGCGCCGCAGCTTGACCGGCATGAATGCCTCGGTCCACAGCATCGTCGCCCATTACCTGCTCAACCACGGCACCGAGGAACAGAAGCGGCGCTACCTGCCGCGCATGGCGCGCGGCGAACTTGTCGGCGCGATCGCGATGACCGAGCCGGGCGCCGGTTCCGATCTGCAGGGCGTACGCACCCGTGCCGAGCGCCACGGCGACCACTACCTCATCAACGGCGCCAAGACCTTCATCTCCAACGGCTACCTCGCCGGCCTGGTGCTGGTGGTGGCCAAGACGGACCCGGCGCAAAAGGCCAAGGGCATGTCCATCCTGATTGTGGAGACGGAGAATTGCCCCGGCTATCAGGTCGGGCGCGTGCTGGACAAGATCGGGCTCAAGGCGCAGGACACCTCCGAGCTGTTCTTCGACAATGTGAAGGTCGATGCCGATTGCCTGCTGGGCGGCGAGGAGGGGAGGGGTTTCTACCAGCTCATGGGCGATCTGCCCTACGAGCGCACCATCATCGGCGTGACCGCCGCGGCGGCGATGGAAGGCGCCTATGAAGCGACGCTGCAGTACACGCGCGAGCGCGAAGCCTTCGGCCAGCCGATCGCACAATTTCAGAACACCCGGTTCAAGCTGGCCGAAATCGCCGCGCAGGTGACCGCCGCCCGCGCCTATGTGGACCGCTGCATCGAAGACCTGGTGGCCGGCAGGCTGGACACCGTGGGCGCGTCCATGGTCAAGATGTGGGCCAGCGACCTGCAGAACAAGGTGATCGACGAATGCCTGCAACTGTTCGGCGGCTACGGCTACATGAACGAGTACATGATCGGCAGGATGTACGTCGATGCGCGCATCCAGCGCATCTATGGCGGCACGAATGAAATCATGAAGGAGGTGATTTCGCGGGCGTTGTGAGCTGACTGGGAGCAATGAAGGCTGCCCGGAATAGGCTGCAACGGTTAGGGAGGCATGCAGGTCCTTGCTGGATCGTTCGCATACAAATGCGAAATGCCTTCGCGCGTTTTTCCGGAAATTCCCAATGCGGCGTGCCGCTCAACGCGGGTAGGTGAAGCCGGTGCGAATATCCATTGGTACCAGACGGCTGCCCTCGCGCACCATCAGCCGCTTGGGCGGTTCGTCGCCTGCCAGCACGCGCGGCGCGACGGGCAGTCCTTCGCCCTTGCGCAACAATGGATCGCAGCGTTCGTAAACGTTGCGGCAGCCCGTGGCATGAAGGAGCGCCTGCACGACAGGCACCTTCCACAGTTCGACACCACCGGCATTGAACTGGCACACCAGATAGCCTGTGCTGCCGCCATAGCTGTGCACCAGCAGACCCGGCAAGCCATCCTTTTCGCCATCGACCAGTTGCACTAGCGCCTGAGGATCGGCGCTGCGCAACGCATCGGCGCGGAGAAGGACACTAGCCTGTACGCGCCGCTTTATCATCGCATGGTCAACCGGTTCGTCCTCGCGCAGCGTCCAGACGCGGGCGGCGATCTGCGATTTGGCGTTATAGGCCGCACGGGCAAGGAACTGGCGGGACGACGACTGCACGATTGCCGTCGTGCCTGGTGTGTTGCGCTCGTGCGGCTTGCCGTCAACCTTGTCAATGGCCGAGACGTAAATCCACGGGTCGCCGGAAAGCAGGCCTTTTTCCTTACCCTGTTTGATGGTGATGATGAGCATGCGCGGCTTTCGTTTTCAGGAACGGGATGATACAGCAAGCCGCCGGCATCCCCTTTCGCGGCATACTGCTCCTGTCCGGTGCACGCTCTTATTCAGTGTGAAAAGACGCGAACCGCTGCCCGGACGTTCCCCTGATGATGCGCTCATATTCGGAAATGACCTGGGCACCGAGCAACAGGACAATTGCCCCGATTTCCAGGCTCAAGAGCACGACGATTGCAGTCGTCAACGAACCGTACACCGTACTGACTTGCGACAGTGTAGCGAAATACCAGACCAGTATGTGCCGCGTGATTTCCCATAGCAAGGCCGCCACGCCGCCACCGAACAAGGCATGTCGCAACGAAAGGCGCCCCACCGGCATGACCATGTATACGGACGTCAGGACGAGGATTTCCCCGGCCACGCCGAGAAGATAGAGCAGCATGCCCGAGAAGCCGCCCAGGGACCAGCTCTGCCCCAGGAACTCGATGTGCTCCCGCCCCATCGCCTCCAGAGCGCCGGATACCAGTGTCACCACCAACGTTCCGACACCGAGAAACAGGATGTAGCAATACGGGAGCAGCGCGGATACGAGAAAATGCCGCCGGTGGATGGCGACGCGATGAAAGAAAATCACCGACAGCGCATTCTCCAGAACGGTGAAGGCGAGCGAGCTGAAGAAGATCATCGTCGCCAGCAACAGCCAGCCTACGACATCCCTGTGGTGCACGAAACTCGCCAGCTCGCCGATGATTGCCTTCGATTGTCCCGGAATGAGCCATTCGAGATAACGGGCTATGGTATCCAGCAACTCCGCCTGACCGATCACGTGGGATAGCGCGATGACAATCAGGATGAGCAGAGGCACGATGGACAGCAGCGCGTAATATGCGACGGCGCCGGCCAGCAACAAACCCTGATTGGCCCTGAAAGCCTTGAGCGTGTGAATGGCAAAGGCGCCTGGATGCTTCAGAATATCCCGGGCGTGGTGGCCGAACGTGTCCATGCGGATATTGGCGTATTGCGAACGAAGTCCATGCGCCAGAGCTTACCTCAGAGGCGTAAGCCATGCTGCAATCCGGGTGTCCTTGCAATCGGGCAGCCCGGCATTTCGGGGATTTGACCTCCCTTTGTTGCTCGGAAATTCCGCATGCACGAACGCGAATGAATCCGTGCAGTCATACATTTTCAATGTTTTCTTTTCTTCAACCACGCCGAGTAAAACGTTTTACTGCAGAAAGAGAGTGGGGATCATGAGTGCCCATACGGTCCTTATCATTACCGCGGACAGGGCAGATGCAAAACTGCTTGAAGACACGCTGGCCACCGCTCGGGATGGTCCGTTTATTACTGAATCAGTACATCAGCTATCCGAAGCGATAAACAGGCTGGAAAAAGGAGGCGTCGATATTATTCTGGTTGATCTGCTTCTCCGCGACAGTGCCGGTATCGATACTTTTGACGTGCTATTTAAACTGGTGCCTCCCATTCCGATCATGACGATCTGCGACGAAGCACATGAAGCCCTCGCTATCGAAGCCGTGCAGCGCGGCGCGCAGGGATTTCTCAGCAAGGGCCACTTCCGGAGTTCGCTGGTGCCACAAGCGCTTCGCAACATCATTCAGCGAAAGAAGGTGGAAGAAGAACTTTACGTAGAAAAGGAGCGTGCCCGTGTCACCCTTGAATCTATCGGGGACGGCGTACTCAGCACCGATACGGCATGCAATATTACTTACCTGAACAAAGAAGCCGAACGCATGACCGGCTGGTCGCGTGATGAAGCCAGGGGACGCCCGATTGCGGAAGTGTTTCGGCTCATCGAAGGTGAGACGCGGGAGCCCGCGAGAAGCCCAGTAGAAATGGTCATCGCACAGCGCAAGAACCTGGCACTTCATGCCAACTCCGTGCTGGTGCGCCGCGATGGGTATGAATCGCCCATCGAAGACTCAGTAGCACCAATCTTTGACCGGAACGGCGACGTTACGGGGGCTGTTGTCACGTTTCATGATGTCTCTGAAGTCAAGGCAATGGCGCGCAAAATGGAACACCTGGCACAACATGATTACCTGACCGGTCTGCCAAACCGGTTACTGTTCAACGACAGGCTTTCGCAAGCCGTTGCCTATGCGAAGCGGCATAAAACCCAGCTTGCCGTTCTGTTTCTGGATCTGGACAACTTCAAACATATCAATGACTCTCTCGGGCATGCAGTAGGCGACCACATGCTTGAATCGGTCGCACGACGACTCGTCGCTCAGGTTCGCCACTCGGACACGGTAAGCCGCCTGGGCGGAGATGAATTCGTCGTTCTTGTACTGGAAGATACTCTGGCAGAGCATGCCATCATTACCGCTGAAAAAGTCCTCCATGCTTTAGCGGCCCCCCATCGCCTCGCCGGACATGAACTGCATATCACGACGAGTATCGGCATCAGTTTGTTCCCGGTTGACGGGGAGGATGCCGGAGAACTCCTCAAAAATGCGGATACCGCGATGTATCACGCAAAGAAAAAGGGCAAAAGCAACTATCAGCTCTTCAACAGCACCATGAATGCGCTGGCAGTCGAGCGGCAAACTACCGAGGTAGAACTCCGGCGCGCGATCTCTCGCAACGAGTTTCTGGTGCATTACCAACCGAAGGTTGATCTGGCTTCGGGAAGGGTGACCGGCGCAGAGGCGCTCGTCCGGTGGGCTCACCCCGAAAAAGGCGTCGTGCTTCCGGAGGCGTTTATTTCAATCGCTGAAGAGTCAGGGCTGATCGTCGCTATAGGAAAAATGGTCCTGCGCGAAGCATGCGGGCAGGCCAAGGCATGGGCGAATCAGGGAATGGCACCCATTTCCATCGCCGTCAACGTCTCGGCGCTGGAGTTTCGGAACAAGCAATTTGTGACGAACCTGCGTGAGGTGCTGGAGAATACTGGCCTGGAGGCCCAATATCTTCAGCTCGAGTTAACCGAAAGCGTGCTCATGCGGAATGTGGAATCAAGCAGCGCCATCCTTCGGGACCTAAAGCACATCGGCGTGCAACTTGCCATCGATGATTTCGGCACCGGGTATTCCAGCTTGAGCTACTTGAGTCAGTTTCCCATCGACGTGTTGAAAATCGACCAGTCCTTCGTGCAAAGCATCTCATCGAACAAGGATAATGGCGTAATCGTAAACGCCGTTATCGGCATGGGGACAAGCCTCAGACAAAGGGTGGTTGCGGAGGGCGTCGAAACACAGGAGCAGCTTTCCTTTCTTAATGCGCACCACTGCGCTGAAGGACAGGGGCATCTCTTCAGTGCGCCCGTGCCAGCCGAAGAGTTCGGAAAGTATGTCAGGGCAAATGCGGCCGCACCGGCCAGCCTGCTGTAGCGGCTATATCGTCCCTCGCCGGATCGATGCCGTCCCGAATCGGCATGGCCTGGCGCGGATATTCACGAATTTATCGGGGTTGTGATAGAGCATTGCACCGGCAAAAGAACCCGCGCTATCCGCTGCCATGACGGCCCCATCATTGATCTTGACGGATACCAGCACTGTCATACGGCTCCTTGCGCCAATTGAACGTCTTATTCCCTACTCGATTTCTTCATGATGCCGTCGACCTCGGACTTGGCGCAAAACTGGCTGTTTCCCTCGCGGTAAAGCACGCCTCCGATTCTCACCAACGTCTCGAATGTTTCCTTCGGTAGTCTTCCGCGTGAATCGGCGAGCAATTGGGCCAGCTCCTGGATGACGCTGGACAGCATCGGTCCGGGCGCTTCGAGCGCAATCGTCCCGGCATGCTGCCTGAACATATCAATTACGTCTTTCGGGGTCATTGCGCCTCCAAGTGTAAGCGTTCAGTGTACCTCCGATTGCCGCCGTCGAAGTGGACTGCGCCGACGAACGGCCGGGAAATCGAACGCTGGGCTTACTGCGCCTCGTAGGCACCGATATCAATTTGGCCATTGACCGGGCGGGCCGCGGTTCCGCCCACATGCCGGTACTCGGCCTGCGGCAGCAGCGACATTCCCGACGGCGTGACGACCGGCACACCCGCATTGATCGCCGGCGATCCGGGCGCCGGACGAAGGTCGTAGGCGGCGCGGTCGGTAAAGGCTGGGGTCAGCGCCTTGACATTGTTTCTGTCGATCGCGCCGTACTGGTTGGTGATGGTGCCCGCGCCGGCGAAGATATTGTTCTGGATTAGGACAGGCGTCGTCACACCGGTCCCTACCACGATGAATGTGCCGCTGCGAGCGTCGTTGATGAAGGTATTGTTGACGACGTACAGCTCCTTCCTTGCGTTCGTCGCCCCTTCCGCTCCGAAGCTGATCAGGCTCGCATTCTGGTTCGCCGCGGGCTGCTGGATCACGTTGCCGATGACGTAGGCCAGGCCGGCGTTCGGCATGTCGATCTCGTAGCTCGGCTCGCCGGCGCCGCTGCTGGAAAAGCGGTTATACACGATCGTATTGGTTTCGGCACGGGTCTTCAGGTTGTGACCAACCCGCGCGTCATGCGAGTAGTTGCCTCGGAAGACGAGGCTGGCCACATGGCCAATGTAGACGTTGTGCGAATAACCGTCGCTGAAACCATTCCCTGCGAATTCGCTGTTCTCGATCACGATATGCGACACGCCGTCGTTGTTGGTCAGGATGCCCATCTCATTCTCGTGCAGGTAACTGTTGCGCAAGGTCAGGTGCCTGCCATCGAGACGGATCGCAGCGCCGTTCCTGTCGGGCACACGCGCCCCGAACATTTCCACGTTCTCGATCACGGTATTGGCGCCTGCCACCACCCATATGCCCTTGCCCAGAGCGTTCATGCCGGCGGCATCGATCTTCGGACGGCCGTTCACGCCGCGGATGGTCAGGTTGTCGCGCTGGATCGCGCAGACATCGCCGCTGTAAGTGCCGGCCGCATCGATCTCAATGGTGTCGCCATGAACGGCCGCGGCGAAGGCCTTGCACGGCGTGGCATAGGGCTTGCCCGGTCCTACGGCGCGGACGGTGCCGGAGGGTACGGGGTTTCCAGGTACAGTCGCTGAAGGTGCAGTCGCTGCAGGCGCGGCAAGTTGCGCGAGCGTTTCTATCGGCGCTTCATTGGCCGGTTGCACCTGTACTGCAGCGACTGACGCACCGGCTGCAGGATCTTGCACGACATCCCCCGATGAACCGCCACAGGCAGCGAGAAGGCAGGAGACAATAGTGGGCGCGAAAAGCGGCATGCGCAACGGAAGAAGAGTGTTTTTCATGGTTATCCTACATAGGACCACTTGCATGACGTTGTGACATGTCACGATGCATAGCGGCAATGCCGGATAAGAATCCGTTAATTGCAATAAGTTCTTGGCAGAAACGTTCCGTTACATAACGATAAAGGATGTATGGGACGCCGACGTCCGGTCTGGGTCGGGGCCTGCATGTCGTTAGCGTATAGGTAAGGTCTGGAAGGCTGCTTAAAGTGGCCAGTGACATGACATC
>Ga0196970_1000750_pt1 | contig 31496 bp, 31 predicted proteins | sample S1v_513CmetaG_FD_148672 | JGI IMG/M metagenome (GOLD analysis project Ga0196970, IMG submission 148672) | Soil microbial communities from Anza Borrego desert, Southern California, United States - S1+v_5-13C | ecosystem: Environmental > Terrestrial > Soil > Desert | place: USA: California... | reverse complement strand
AGAGCCTGGCGACCGCCGTTGATGTTCTCGGTGGCGACGCGTGCTCGCATGATGAAGCGCCCGCGACCGGTGCGATAGGCTTCGCGAATTCCCTTCTTGCCGTAAATGAACCCGGCTGTCGGGAAGTCGGGACCCTGGACGTCTTTGAGCAGGTCGTCGAGCGTGGCCTGCGGATTGTTCACGATAGTGATGCAGGCGTTAACGATCTCCGTAAGGTTGTGCGGCGGAATGTTTGTCGCCATGCCGACGGCGATGCCGTTCGCACCGTTGACAATGAGGTTCGGGATCTTGGTCGGAAGCACGAGCGGCTCGACCGTGGTGTCGTCGAAGTTGGCGGCGAAATCGACCGTGTCCTTGTCGATGTCGGCCAGCAATTCTTCGGCAATCGCGGTCATGCGCGCTTCGGTGTAACGATAGGCCGCCGGCGGGTCGCCATCGACCGAGCCGAAGTTACCCTGGCCATCAACCAGCGGATAGCGCAGCGAGAACGGCTGGGCCATGCGAACGAGCGCGTCGTAAACGGAGCTGTCGCCATGCGGGTGATACTTGCCGAGACATTCGCCGACGACCTTGGCGCACTTCACATGCTTCTTGTTGTGCAGCAGTCCCATGTCGTGCATGGCGTAGAGAATGCGCCGGTGCACGGGCTTGAGGCCGTCACGGATGTCGGGGAGAGCGCGGCCGATGATGACCGACATGGCGTAGTCCAAGTAGGACCGCCGCATCTCCTCTTCAATATTGATGGGCTGCAAGTTTCCGCCCTGGCCGTCACCGCCGGGCGGAGGATTCAACGGAAGCTGGTTGTTGTCGTCAGGCATAAAGAAATTCGTCGGTCGTCAAATCGTTGGTTGAAAACAACCGTCAGCCATCAGCTTTCAGCCATCAGTTGTTCCCAAGTTCTACTGCGCAAGTTGCCGTTGCACCGCACGCAAGTCGTGCGTACGAAGGGCCGTTCTGGAGCCGCTCTGAATCCGCTATAACTCACTGCATTTACAGGAATTTAGGAACAGGAAGAGCACTCGACATTATAGCACGCGAGAGGTTCGAGGCGGAGCCTTGCGTAGGGTCGCAAACGTAACAATCTAGGCATGTTACCAAAGGACTAAGGTGAAGCAGGCGGGCAGCCTTGGCCTGCATACGTGCGTCTGACAGTGTTGTTCTTGCGCCGGAGGTGATTGGCGTTGAGACCTGAGGTTCGGCGGCGGAAGTAACAGGCTGCAAAACAGGAACTCTGGTGTACAATCCGCGAAATAGTTTGATGTTTTCAGAGGGCTCCGTAGTGATCAGGCGTGTTCACATAGTCGTCGCACTCCTCGTTTTTTCTCTTGCAGCCAGCATCAATGCGATGGCGGCGACGAAGCGCGTTTCCACAAAGAAACCGGCGAAGTCGGCAAAATCCAGTAAGACAGTCCGCGTAACCAAGACGTCCAAGACTTCGAAGAAGAAGGCGTCGAAGACAGTTCGCGCGAAGCGGGTGGTTCGGGCCAAGCGTTCCGCCAAGGTGGTGCGCACGCGGCGCAGTCGCCGTGCAAGACGGGCCCGCATTCGCCGGCTGGTGTGGAATCCGCTGTTCCGCGGATCGCGCGAGATGCTGGTCCGCCAGAACCTCCAGATCGATGAATTGGCCCTGCCGCGCATAGCCGACGACGAGGAACTCGAAATGCGAATTGCTGCCGGCGAGTTGGTGCCGCTCGAGGATTCGCAGTTCCTGACCGTCGCGTCAAATCTCAAGGAGAACCGCCGGTACTGCAGGCCGTGGACGCGGGATTTTCTGGAAGACCTGAGCGAGGATTTCTACGCGGAGTTTCACAAACCGCTGGTGATTACCTCTCTGGTACGGACTGCGGAACAGCAGCGCAAGCTGAGAAGAACTAACCGAAACGCCGCGCCCGAGGATGGCGAGACGGTTTCCACGCACCTCACCGGCATGACGTTCGACCTGCTCAAGCGCGGCCTGACGCGTAAACAACACAAGTGGATCGAGCAGTACTTCATGCCGCTCAAAGAACTCGGACTGGTGGAACCGATCGAGGAGAGAAGGCAGCCGGTATTTCACGTTACCGTATTCAACGGGTACACGGAGTGGGCAGATCAGCAGGACGCCGAAGACGAAACGATCGAGACACCCACCACTCTTACCGGAGCGCAATCGATCAGCGGAATGCGGAACACGATGGAGCCAGCTAAGCCCCTCGTCATACCTAGCCTAAGTACCGTCAGCGAAGGATCGGAAGTCGCAGCCAACTGACAGCTTCAGAGTTTTTGACCCCTCGTCTTTCCGGCGAGGGGTTTTCGTTTTTTCCTTCAACTTGATTTCGCAACGTCCGCCGCTTCGCGCGCCCAAAGGATGAAATCTGTCGAGGCTGGCTGTGAGTCGATTGACCGAAGCAGGACCGCGATCTGCCCGCGGTGATACCAGCCATGGCCAAATAGCTGAGTAAGCACATCTTCAACTGTGTTGCTGTACGCTCTGCCCTCGAGGGCGCGGTATTCGAACCGGCGAGACAGTTCGGCGTCGGTGAGCGTTTCGAGATACCTGGACCAGACTTCTTCGACTTGCCGAAGCGCTTCCGGAAGCAAGGCTGGATCGCAGCCGTGCGGTTCGAGTTCGTCCACAGTTGTGGGTCCGGCTGGAATTACCCCGAAGCGGTACAGCCACATGCGGCGAGCGGCCGTCATATGCATCATCAGATCGACAGCCCTCTGGAATTCAGGTCGGTCGCGAACTGACGGCGGCACTGCCTGGATCGACCAAAGCACTTTCGCGTTTACGTCTTTCTCGTATTCGAACCAACGACGATAGCGGTCTGCTGACATTAGATTTCTCCCCCTTGCGAAGCGTTCAGGAACTGCAGGTTTCCGGGAAGATGACAGTTGGCGAGTCATGGCTGCTAAGGTCTCGTGACGACTTCGTTCGGCGAGTTGGGCAGGCGGAAAGCGATACCGACTTCGCGGTTGGCGCTAACCGTAGCAGGCAAATCAAGAGCTGACAAAAGCACTCGCTGCTGCGGTGCCCAAGCCGGCATGGAGTAGTAAATCGCCCCGCTGTAGATGGCGTAAGACGCAACAGGCTGTCGGCGACCATCGCGGAATACTAAGGTGGCTTCGCGCAACGGCTGGACGGGGCCCTGCGGCGAAATTTGCGGTTCGGCGGCAGTCGTCTGGGGTGCACGTTGCCCCGGTGCAGTAGTCGTCCCGCGGCGGCGAACCCATGTGTCTCCTTCTCTCTCGATGATCAGCGCGGTCGGCGGGGGATCTTCAACGGTGCGCTCGGGCTTCTTTTGCGGGCTCGGTGCCGGAACAATGTTGTTGATGGTAATGCTCGCAGGCTGGTCGGTACCGAAGAAAACTGGAACAGCCCCCGGAAAAACAGGCGGCGCGACCGGTGGCGGCGCGAGCGAAACACCGACAGTCGGCGTGCCGGACCACGAGATGCCGGGAGGATTGCCCAATCCGCCGGTTGGAACGCCAGAGAACGGAAGGCCCGATTGAGCCGCAAGCGGCAGCGCGATCAGCAAGAGAAAGCAGACAAACAGAACGTACGTGCGGCATTGCCGATGTGACTGTCTCGTTCCGCGTTCCGATCTGCGAACTTTCATGGCAGACGAAATACTACGCCGCGCTCATCATTTTCTTTCGTGGTGGCCGGAACGTCGAGTTCGGCGATATTGATTCTTCGTGGCCCCTGGCCGGAGAGGTTGAACAGAGTCGCACCATGAATCGCGTAGTTCGTGATCTCAAGGCGATGGCCATCTTTGAAAACCAGCACCGTCTCGGGTTGCGATTCGAAGCTGCTGCTGGGCTTCTCCTGCTCGGGCGCGAGAGGTTCCTTTACGGCGGCAGTCTGCGAAGGCGGCGCTGCCTCGGTTGCGGGCGGCTTGCTCGCCGCCGCTGGGTCACTCCGGTCTGGATAAGACTGTTCGTAACGTGGATCCTGATAGGTGGTCGGTTCAGCCGGATAAGAACCCACGGCCCGGCGCTCGGCTGCAGTCGGATCGAATTCCATCTGTTCCGGAAGAGCGTAAACCGGTGCTACCGGAACGTAGTACGGAACATAGATGGGGAAGACGGTACCGAAGCCGCCGCCCGGGTGACGGCGTTTGCCGCCCAGATGGAATCCTTTCGGGAAAGGATCTCCAAGCAGGACGGGAAGCTTGTTGAAACCGGTGGGACCGAGTGAGGTCACGCTGGCCGGCGGCGCAAAACCTCGTCCCGGGGCGAGCGAATTAACCGATGCAGGCGGACCCTGAGCCGCAGCCGCGCCCACGATGATGATGATGATCGCCGCAAGTATCAGTGTGCGCCGCATAGATCCATCTTACCGCCACTCAAGCGGCAAGACCTCCTACCTACTTGGAACACCCAATGCAGGCGTTGGTTGCGAAATTTGTCGAGTGGCCATCGAGTCGGCTGCTAATTGCTGTCCATTACTGATGCGTGTAGTGCCACAGGCCCATCAGGCTGAACAGGGCGTGCGAGCAGAGGGTTGCGAGCAACAGGCCGGAAATCAGTCCCGACCAGCGGGACCGACCCTCCAGCAAATCTGCACAGACCCCGGCCATAAACACCATGAGGAACGGCAGCGCGATCCAGAGAAAGGTCAGCACGTGTTGGTGCACCAGCGTCAGCGCCAGGACGGTGAATGCTACGAATACAAGCAGTGGAGCCGTAGTACCGAAAAATCTGGTCCTGCGCCAACCCAAGAACAGGCCAATGCAAACGGCAGCCAAGGTCAAGAACGACGGACCGTTGCGCATCAGAAAACCGTCGACCAACGCGCTGGCTACGGCCTGACCGGCGAACGCTCCGGTAGGTTGAAGCTGACTGCTGGTGTTCAGCATGGCCGAGAGGCTGGAAAGATTGAAGCCAAACGCCACTAGGACCACGAAGGCGGCCACAGCGCACGCGGCTGCCAGGATGGCGACTGCTGCACCGCGACGATGAGGAACCAGGTAGAACATGAAGGCCAGTGCAACGGGCACGGCCAGCACAGTGGCGAACACTGCGGCTGCGGCGAGTCCGATCGAGACTCCCAGCAGCAGAATGCGCCGCCAGTTCCAAAGCACGACCTCGCGCGGCGCGTAGAGCGTATGCGCAACGGCTATACCGGTGAAAATGCAGCCAAAGGTGCCCCAGGCAGCCACGGGATCGGCGGAAATGGCTGACCAGCGCAGGATCAGCGGCGCTGAGAACGAATAGAGCGTCAGGGCAACATAGCCGCCCGCATTACCGTAGAGGCGTCGCGAGACGTACCACAGCGATGCCCCCAGCAGCGCGCCGGCAAATATAAACGGCAGGCGCAGAACAACTCGCCATGCGGCTGAGTCGAGATCTCGCTGGAGCGGAAGCTGAGTGGGCAAAGTAGCCAGCCAGGAAATAAGGGGTGAGCGAAACTCGCGCGACTCGCCCTCAAGATGGCCTTGCATGGCCTGTCCAGAGCTTATGAACCCCAGCTCCAGCACGTTCACCGGAGTGCGTGAAGCCAGCCAGACGCACTGGCCCATGAGCGCCAGCAACAGCAGAACGGCGTAAAACTGCGGCTTGCCAAAACGGCGATGAAGTTCCAGCAAGCGTTCACTGTGTGTGCTTTGCATCCGGGCGGTTGCGGCAGACGATTCGCTCATGATCACGGGAAGTTGTAACACGGGACCAACAGCGGGGGGAAGCGGAGCAACAGCGAGGGGCGCGGCCACGTCAAACCGACATCACCCGCACATCAACCTTGCTCTCCGCACGCTTGATCAGGCAATTGTGCGCAGGAACTCACCACATGAAACGAATCTTCGCGATCTCCAGCTTCGTGCTTCTTGTTCTAATGTTCGGCTCAGCACAACAGGTCGGAGACGAGAACCGCGATCCAAACGAGCAGATGCAGGGCGGCCCAAAGCACAGCGAGCCGTCCAAAAGGCCAGACAAAGGCCACAACAAAGAAGATAGAGAGAACAAGCAATCCGGTGCCAAGGCCGACATTGACAAGAATTTTCTCCGTGAGGCCGCCGAGGGAGGTGTGGCCGAAGTTCAGTTAGGCCAACTTGCCGTCGAGAAAGCGTCCGACCCGCAGGTGAAACAGTTCGGCCAGCGCATGCAGGACGACCATGGCAGAGCGAATGAGGAGCTCAAATCGCTCGCAGGCCCGAAAGGCGTTCAGATGCCCACCTCGCTAAGCAGCAAGCATCAGGCGCTGAAGGACAAGCTGTCTGGCCTCTCTGGCCGGCAATTTGATCAGCAATACATGCAAGCCATGGTTGCCGATCACCAGCACGATGTCTCCGAGTTCCAGAAGGCAGCGGACGGAGCTCAAGATGAGGAGGTGAAAAAGTTCGCCGCTAAGACAATGGCCGTCCTGCAGGAGCATTTGAAGCAGTCTCAGCAGATACTCGGAAAGCTCAGGTCCACATCAAAGCAGAGGGGAGCAACGAGCCGATAACATACATTCCTGTTCAGGCGCATTCTGGCGTATTCAGCCCTGCAGTTCGGGGCTGTCTGCATGCAACACGCGCTTCCGCCACATCGTCCAACTCGCCATCTGGCCAATAAAACGAAATAGAACTGCGCACTCGTGCGCAGTGAGGAGGGCAAGTTGAAGTTAGTCAATCGATTTGCGTTGAGCTTGATCCTGAGTGGGCTGCTCACCGTGCCAGCTTGGGCGCAGGACACCGGTTCCAGTTCGGGTAGTGCGGGTCAGGCTTCTGGAGCAGGGGCCGGGCAAAGTTCTGAGCAGGGCGCAGGACAGAGTTCAGGACAGGATCAGGCTGCAGGCAGCGCCCAGGGAAAGGCCGGTGCACGCACCGATCGCATGTTTGTTCAGAAGGCGGCTGCGGGAGGCATGCTGGAAGTCCAGCTAGGAAAGTTGGCTCAGGAGAAGGCCGCTGACCAGCAAGTGAAGGACTTTGGGAAGCGCATGGAAGACGAGCATTCCAAGGCGAATGAGCAGCTAATGGGTATCGCGAACACTATGGGCGTGACCCCGCCGTCCTCGCTTCCCGCCAAGGAGCAAGCTAAGGTCGACAAGCTTTCGAAACTTTCGGGAGCCGATTTCGACAGGCAGTACATGACGATGATGGTTTCCGAGCACAGGAAGGACGTCCGTGATTTCCAGCGCGCCTCGAAGACCGCCAAGGACGAAAGCCTGAAGAACTTCGCAACCAGCACGCTTCCTACCCTGCAGGAACATCTGAAGCAGGCACAGGAGCTTCACGGAAAGGTTGGCGGGAAGGCCGCCGGCGAATCCGCCAGCAAGAAGCCAGCAGATCAGCAGCAGTAACCAAGAGAGGTCTTAGTGGCCTATTTGGACGGGTGGTGGTGAACCACCCTTTCTTTTTGCCTCATTCTTCATTGCGTAAATTCCAGCGCGCTACAGCATCGCTCGATGAGCATCTGCTGAGCTGACGTGATGTCGAGGAACTTAAGCCCGTACTTATATCCAGAGCGATTGCAGATGCATGCCTTCAACTTCAAGGGCTGGCTTGCGTAAGGCAATGTGACGTCGATATCGATTGTGTTGCGCTCCGGGATGTCTATGGCCAGGAATGCGGACATACCACCGATACTCAGGTCAGTGCCACGGCCATAAACCGAACGTAGAATGCCGTCGGCGCGAACGGTGGCGCGCAAGCGGACGTCAACGTCGTAGCGCTTAAACTGGCGTTTGTTCTCGAGTTCCCTTTCCGACTCGGCCCCAGAGATAGACAACTTCCATCTCCATTTCTAATACATTTCTTGTTCGGCGCGCGATGCTAAGGCATGTCCCAAAGGCCGTCAAAGCACGGAAGTAATGCCAAGTGACGTTACCGCTGAAATATTGATTACCGCGTGCGTGTCTCCGGTCCAGGCAGCCCGCTCGAAAACCGTCAACTGCCAAAATGGACAATGCCCAAGAGTCCGGATTGACACTTTCGTGCCGGTTAGTTGCAAAAAATTGCTTCGCGCAGGCACGGAGATCAACTATCATCAGGCTCCCCAGAGCTGCTTCTCGAACGATGCGCGAAGCCATCGATGAGCCGTGCTTCTGTTCATCATGTTCACTTTTCGGACCTTGCAAGACACATCCCGGTTCATACGATTGAAGTTCTTGGTGTGGGAGTTACTATGCGTTTTTTGTCGGCCTCCCGGTGCTTCCTGGTGCTGGGCTTGGCCCTGCCGTTAACGGCAGGGTTGACGTCAGCCCGAGGTGCCGATTCCGGTAAGCCTCAACACAGTGCTTCGGTTCATGACCGTCGCTTCGAGGTCTCAACTCGCCTCGTCCTTACAGCAAGTTCTGGTGAGGGTCTCGAATTAGAGTACGTCGGCATGTACCCCGCTGATGGGAAATTCCGAAAGCCTTCTAAACGGGACTGGTTGCAGCCACAGACAGGCGATGCGGACGCCGAGCTGCGACTAAAAGAAGTTCCGCCCTCTGTTGATCTCCGCTCAGATGAACGCGTTGTTGAAGATTTCGAACCACCGGCACGCGCCGTAAGTGTTGTGCAGGAGCGGCGGGCGCTGCGCGAGGTCAGCCATGCCTTCCTGAGGCTGATGTATGGCCGCGAAAATGTTTTACGAGCGCCGACATCGGTGACTACCGACTCCAGGCAGCGTGTCATCATCACCGACCCGGCATTGCCGGCCGTGCACGTGCTTGACAAGGAAGGCAAGAATTCGTTCCGCATCATGGGAGGGCCGAGCCGACGAATCCGCAAGCCAACGGGAGTAGCGGTCGATGAGCAAGACAAGATTTATGTTGCGGATTCGCAAATGGACATCGTTCTGGTTTACCGCGCGGACGGAAGCTTCATTCGTTCGATTGGGGATCTGGGAGGTGGGGAGGGTCTGTTTCACGAACCAAGAGCGATTGCGATAGACCGCAGTGCAGGACGGCTCTACGTTGCCGATAGCTCACGCGTTTTCATGCTCGACTTGCAAGGAAACGTTTTGAAGCGTGTCGGCAGGCCACGGCGTGGCACGGCGATAGCAGACTTCGACGAACCGGCGGACCTGGCGGTCGGCAAGAATGTTCTTGCGGTCCTGGAAACTGATGGGTCTCGAATTCACCTGATGGATCTTCAGCTAAACGTCCTTCGTACAATTCGCATTTCCAGCCTGACGAAGAATGGAGCAATGAGGCCGTCCGTTAGCATCGACGATGGTGGAAAGTTGTACGTCACCCGCCCTAGCCGTTCCGCAGTGCAGGTGTTCAATGGCGACGGTGAGTCGCTCGGTTCATTTGGAAAGATCGGAAGGAACGAGGCCGAGTTCAACGCGCCAGCCGGGATAACGGTGGACATGCAGAACCGTATCTACGTTGCGGACACAAAAAATAGGCGCGTCCAGGTGTTCCAGATCAGCCAGCCTTTGACGGGCACGGCTACTGAAGCCTTGGCCAACGGACGATAGCCGCGTCGTACCAGCGCGTTAGAAATGATTAGGACGGCGCTTCTGCTTGCCGTCCTCTCCTGCCTTGCTACAATTGCGCCATCCAGCAACTCAGGCGTGGTCGCAAATCCACCGATCAGGTGATCAGAAGCAAATGAAGAGGCGTGTTCCGCTCCGTTTCATATTCGCCGCGTACGTTGTGGCGTTCGCAATTGTGGTGCCTGCGCTCGCACAGCAGGCCGATAACCAGCCGCGTCCGTGGATGAACACGGCGCTCTCCTCAGAAGAGCGGGCGAATCTTGTCGTTAAGGAGATGACGCTCGACGAGAAGATCAACATGGTGCATGGCCAAGGCATGCCGGGCTGGCCTAGCCGCGTGATGCCGTTTGCGCATTTGGGCAACGGGGGCGCTGGCCTGGTGATCGGTGTTCCGCGGCTTGGAATTCCGAACATCCAGATGAGCGACGCGGCATACGGCGTTCGCGCGAGCGCTGCGAATGGTCGCTACTCGACCGCCTTACCGTCGCCTCTCGCGTCTGCGGCCAGTTGGGACACGCAGGGCGCTTGCGAATACGGTGCGCTGATCGGGCGCGAACTCCGCGCGCAGGGCTACAACATGAGCCTTGGCGGAGGCGTGAACCTGGCCCGCGAACTTCGCAACGGCCGAACGTTCGAGTATCTGGGCGAGGACCCGATCCTCGCCGGCGAGCTGGTCGGAAATCGCATCAAGTGCGAACGGGCGCAAAAAGTCATCGCCGACATTAAGCACTTCGCCGTCAACGATCAGGAAAGCGGGCGGAACGAGGTTGATTCCGTCATCGGCATACGCGCACTTCGCCAGACCGACCTGCTTGCCTTCCAGATCGGCATTTCAATCGGAGAGCCGGGCGCGGTTATGTGTTCGTACAACGCCGTCAACGGCGACTACGGCTGCGAGAACAAGTTCCTGCTTACAGACGTCCTCAGGAGAGACTGGGGCTTCAAGGGATTCGTGGTCTCCGATTGGGGCGGGACGCACAGCGTTGAAAAAGCGTCAGCTGCAGGGCTCGACAACGAGCAGCCGCTGGACGACTTCTACGGTGACAAGCTGAAGGCAGCCGTGCAGGCGGGCAAGGTCCCAATGGCCGAACTGGATGAGCACGTGCGCCGCATACTTTATGCCCAGTTTGAAGCCGGCATCGTCGATCATCCCGTACAGAAGAGCGTGATCGATCCGGAACTTGGACTGGAAGTCGCGCGCAGGCTCTCGGAGCAGAGCATAGTTCTTCTGAAGAACGAAAAGAGCGTTTTGCCGCTGGATCGCTCGAAGCTGCGCTCGATTGCGATCATTGGACACAACGCTGACACCGGCATGATTTCCGGCGGTGGCTCGGCGCAGGTAGACCCACCGGGACGTCCGGCTCCGCAATGGCTCGAGCATGTATGGTTCCCGACCTCGCCTATGAAGGCAGTCAAAGCGAAGGCACCCGGAGCGAACGTGCAGTTTGACTCGGGAGCTGATCCGGCGAAGGCGGCTGCCGTTGCGAAGCAAGCCGATGTCGCCATCGTGTTCGCGCACCAGTGGATCAGCGAGGGAATGGATCTGCCGAACCTGTCGCTGCCCGACAATCAGGATGCCCTGATTCAGGCAGTCGCAGCGGCGAATCCGCGGACCATCGTTGTGCTAGAGACGGGTACCGCTGTGACGATGCCGTGGATCGATCAGGTTAGCGGCGTGGTCGAGGCGTGGTATGCCGGTTCGAAGGGCCACGAGGCGGTTGCAAACGTGCTCTTCGGCGACGTGAACCCAAGCGCGAAGCTGCCGATCACGTTCCCACGCAGCGAAGCCGATATGCCGAAGCCGCAGCTTGTGGTGCCTCCTCTGGGCGCGACGGGCTCAGAAGCCGTCATGAGGACCGGCGTCGCTAAGCCCACGTTCGAAGTGCGCTACGACGAAGGGCTGAAAGTCGGCTACAAGTGGTACGACGCCGAGAACAAGCCCGTTCTCTTCCCCTTCGGCCACGGACTGTCGTACACGACCTACTCCTATTCGGGACTGAAAGTCACGCCGGGTAAGCAGACGAGCGTGACGTTCACCGTCAAAAATACGGGCAAGCGCGCCGGAGCCGAGATCGCGCAGGTTTACGCCGCACTTCCCGCAAGCGCGGGTGAACCGCCGAAGCGCCTTGTCGGCTGGAGCAAGGTCGAACTGAAACCGGGCGAGAGCAAGCAGGTCAGCGTGAGCATCGATCCGTTGTATCTGTCGATCTGGGAAGAATCGCAGAACGGGTGGAAGCTCGTGCCCGGCAGCTACAAGTTCATGGTAGGCGGATCGTCGCAGAGCCTGCCGCTGAACGCGTCGGCAGAGTTGTAGTAAACAGCTGTGGCATTCTGCATTCAGCAACAGTAGAGCCATGCCGCTGATGGGCGGCATGGCTTTTTCTCGAGAACACGACGAACCCACCTCTTGGAGGTGGGTTCGTCATATCTGGCCGTCATTGCACTGAGGTCTGAACAAAAGACCTCCCTCACTGGCGATTACTTCGTCTGTTTCTGCTCACGCCTCTTGATCTTCGAGAACGATCGCAGTTTGCGAGCTTTCACTCGAGCAGCGAGGTCGGCTGGCATCTTCGAGACTGCAGCTTTCTTCATGGCTTTGAGTGATCTTGCGATAGTAGGCTCAACACTGCCTTCGATCGTCATAGGACCAGATACGATCCTGGCGTCGGCGATGGGCAATTTCGACCGCCACGGGCTCGTTTTCACGCTCGCGCGGGCATCGGCCATCGCCCTGATCGTGAAGACGTATGATGTTCCAGGCGCAAAGAAGTCCTGCGGAATCGTGACAGAGGTGCCCGAGGTGTAGAGGTCAAACCAGTTCTCGGCGTAACTGTAATCTCCCTCGTCGTACACTTCGTGGACACCGACTTCGTACCCAAAGGGCGCCAGTCCGGATGGGACTTCCCAGCTAACAATCACGGCCGATCCGTCAGTTGTATTGACGGCGAAGAAATCCTTGCCGTTAATCTTTGGGTTCGTCACGTTGGACATGATCGGAGCGATCGGTCCCGTCGGGATGTTATCGGTGATAAATGCTACGTCATTTTCGAGATAGGCTGGCTTGGTGGAGCCGGGCACATAAACCGGAATGCGCGCGTACTGCTCGGCCGCGAAGGCGGTCTTCCACGTCGCCGGGTACGGATTGACGTAGCGGAAAGTACCGAGATCCTGATCGATCGAAGTTACGACAGCGTCCATATAGGCCAGATCAAGCGAGTCGTAGTATGGGGTGTAGGTGTACTTGTCAGTCACGAACGGGACGACCGACAAGCCTGCAAAGAACGGACTTATTTCCGATAGTCCGGGACCCGAAGTGATGAGCGCCTTTGTCCACTCAGAGCCTTTGACGTTCAGGTTGAAGGCTTTGGGTGTGGCACTCATGTGTCCTTCAACATGGGTGATCCCATCCGGAACGGTCGCGAGGGAATCCAATGCCAGTCCGGATGTAACGGCATTGACGTATGTCTTCAGCGCCATGGCGGAAGTGCGATCAACGCGATCCCACTGTAGTACGTAGCTGGTGTCGCCTTTCGCCGGGTCAATTGGAGCAACGGTGTACGGGCCTATCGTGTTGCTGAATACTGTTGAATCGGGATTAACGATGTCGGTGTTGAGATACACATTAGCGTTGGGGCTCACGAAGTCAAGCCCGTAGCAACACTCCCGCTGCGGATTCAGGGCGAAAACATCAAAAGCAAATGTGGTGTTTACACTGTTGCTGCCATCCCATAGACGGCCAGTGTAGTCGGAGCCGTAATCGAACGTGCTGCTGTCAGTCCAGTAAATCTCGCCCCAACCGAATGCCAGCCAGTAATAACCGGCGGGGACGTCGGGAATCGTAAATGTGCCGTCCTCGTTTCCGGTGCCTGAAAGTTCTGTGACGGAGCCATCCTCCTGCGGAACGAGCGCGTAAATGTTCCAACCCGACATATTGACAGGGTCGTCCGTGGAGTTGCCATCTGCCGTCCAGAACTTGTCGACGTAAGTGATGCGGATGGTACCGTTAGGCGTGACGGTCCAGGTCTGTGTCGCTGATCCGCCCGCAGCAGTGGTGGCCTTCACTGTGAAGACATTCGCCACACGTGCCTGTTCCGCAGTTGGGGTCCAAGTTATAGCACCGCCTTCAATGGTGGCGCCGGCGGGTTTGGTCGTTAATTCATAAGTGACTGCGGTACCGGCCGGGTCTTCCGCGACTACGGTGTACGTGTACTCGGTGCCTTCTGAAGCAGCGGTGACCGGAGCGCTGCTGAATTGCGCTGCGGGAGCGGTTACCGTTATCGTGGCGCTGGCCGACTTCGTGGTGTCAGCCTGGCTGGTTGCCGTCACTTTGTAGCTGCCTGCCTGCAGCGGAGGCGTGAACAAGCCATTCGTCACCGTGCCTGCGGAGGCGCTCCACGTCACTGCCGTGTTCGTGCTGCCCGTGACTGTAGCGGAGAATTGTGCGGTCTGCGTGACCGAGATGTTCGATGTGGTGGGGTTTATTGAAACGCTCACCACCGGGGTGGGTGCAGGGGTGGACTTTGTATCGCCGCCGCACGAGGCTAATAACAACAGGCACCCTAGAATGATGGCTAGTACCAATACACGCGGACGCGTGTGCATGCGTGCTTCTCCTGACCGGCGCGTTGGACAGCAACACGGGACTCACTGAACGCTAGTGGTCACACGAAAACTAATCGGCAATCAGGTGGTGTTCTTGAACTGGTTGTCAGCGATGATCGACGAGGCTCGGCCAATTGATAACAACCGTAAATGGCTGCATCGGGTTCTTGGCCGCGGTGTTGACGAGAATTCGCTGGGGATTCGGCGAGAGGCGGAAGGGTTGAGTTGTATCCGCATCGCTAACTACCCGGAAAAGCGCAGTGGAGTCGCCTACTTTGAATTCGGAACCACGGCCATCAACAGCGACCGAAATCAGCGATTGATCGGAATCAAGGTAGAAGAGCTCTTTCCCATCCTGCCGCCACACGGGAGAGAGACCACCGCGGTTGGAAACCTGCCACCGTCCTTCGCCCGAGGGAAACGCTGTTACGAAAATTTCGAACTTGCCTAACTGATCCGAATCGTAAGCTAGCCAGCGACTGTCAGGAGAGAAAGTCGCCTGACCTGCCGCGTTTGGAACCACCTGGAATGGCTTGTCCCCATTGAGAGGCACCGCGATCAGTTTCGCGCCGGTTGGGCCGGAGCCTTCGCTGCACAGGATGTACTTGCCATCTGGCGACCACGCCAGCGGCAGGGCGGAGCTGCCTTGTGCAGGCTCGAGCAGTCGTTTTGGCTCTGCTGCGCCACTAACCTCGCGGATATATACCGAGTCGCCTGAACGGAACATCCCTCCGGGACCGCTACGAAACGCGTAGGCGACACGTTTGCCGTCCGGAGACCAGATTGGCGAGCTGTAGGTTCCATCGGAGAATGTGAGGCGGGTGCCGCGCCCCGAAGCAACATCGATGATCCACAGGTTGGCCTGGGGATCTCCGACGGAAGCCGCGACTCGTTTGCCGTCCGGCGAAACGGAGAAGTCGCGGTAGACATCTTTTTCTCCGACGCGACCGCCCACACGGCCCTTGCGGTCGAACCAGAGCAGTTCGGTGGCCGGCGATGCCACCCCGGACTGATACACGAGAGTGCCAACATCGGAAGCGGAAAAGTTCCCGCGGAAGACTCCGGGGTCCAACTGAACGCCTTGAGCGATGGTGATAGGTTCCCCGCGCAGTACACCCTTAGATGGGTCGAAGCGCTGGGCCATCAAGACCGATTGGACGTAATGCAGAAGGTAGCCGGACGCGTATTGACCATAAGAAGACGACGGCAAAACAAGTTGGTTCACCTTGCCATCGAGCGATGCGAAGTAAATGCCGTTCATATCGGCATTGATGTTCTCGTGGTTCGTGGCGTAATAGAGGAAATGTTCGCCGTCTGGAAGGAATGATGGCCAGCGATAGGTTGTGTGCTTTTCCGCGGCAGGAGCTATCAACGGCTTAGGAGAGCCACCTCCAGCGCTGACGGTGAACAGTCCCTCGCGAAAGTGCGGCGTAAACAGAATGACGTTCCGCTCGTTCCAGGTTCCGCCTCGCGCGTTTGGAGCGGGAGCCACATTGATGACCGGCCCGCCGTCCGCGCCTGTCTTCTTCAAATAACCACCGGCGAAGAAACCGATCTGTTTGGAATCCGGCGACCAGAATGGAAAGGTTCCATTCTCTGTTCCTGCGAGCCGCTGCGGTGTTTCTGACGAAAGCGACCGCACCCAGAGAGCGCGCCCTGAGTCTCCGCGAGCAGTAAAGACGATTTTGGTTCCGTCTGGCGAGATCACCGGTGGTCCGCCGAAGTCTCCGGTGAAGGCGAACGAATGCTTCTCCGGCGGACTGACCTCGGCGCGAACCAGAGCTGCGGATGACGGCTCTGTTCGCATGGCGAAGTAAATCGCTGCTGCCAAGGCGCACAGCAAAGCGGCAACCAGTACGGCCCACGCGATCGTATGTTTTCGACCTGTGGCGGTTGTTGCCGGCTGCAACCGATACTCTGCCAGACCGGGCGCGCCTAATTGTCGAGCTACATCGGCGGCACATTGCCAGCGCTGCTCGGGATCCTTGGCAAGGCACGTTGCCACGAGTTGGTCGAGCAAGGGCGGCGTGAGTGGCTGTAGGGTCCTGATGGGCTCGGGGTCCTTCTCAAGAATCGCCGTCGCCACGGAAAGCTGTGACTTCCCTTCGAAAGCAGGCTTTCCGGTCGTCATTTCATATAGCACTGCACCAAACGCAAAGATGTCGCTGCGCGCGTCGGCCTCGCGGCCCTCAATCTGTTCGGGACTCATGTACTGCACGGTTCCGACGATCGTGCCCACAGCAGTCAACGGTGAGGTGGGCGAGATCTGGGTTGCGACCGCAGTGAAGGCCGGTGCGGTCACAGCACTCAGCGGCGGAAGACCGGACAGCGGCTTCGCCAATCCGAAATCGAGTAACTTCGCCCCCGACGGCGTGAGCATTATGTTTCCGGGCTTGAGATCGCGATGAACGATGCCGGCACGGTGCGCCCGATCCAGGGCACCTGCAATCTCTTTTCCGATGCGCAGGACATCCTTGATTGGCAATGGACCCCTGGCGATCCGGTGGGCGAGCGTCTCGCCCTCAAGATACTCCATAACGAGGTAGTCAGTGCCGTTGTGGTGACCTACGTCGTGGAGAGTGCAAATATGAGGATGTTGGAGCGAGGAAATTGCCCGCGCCTCATGATCGAAGCGCTCCCGCAGATCGGGGCTGCTGCTGATCTCGGTGGGCAATACTTTGAGCGCCACGATGCGGTTCAGGCGCGTATCCCGCGCGCGAAACACTTCGCCCATCCCTCCGGCGCCGACGCGAGAGACTATCTCGTAAGGCCCGAACCGAGTCCCCACCGGAACTTCCATGGCCAACCTCAGGTTGGGTATTGTAGCCCGTTTCAGCAGGTCCCACATGCTGGTCGGAAGAGACCTGCCGCTGTTCAAGATTCGCTTTTGGCCAGGTCATAGCGGTGAACAAGCTGCGTGCGTCTCCGTGGATGAAAGTTGATGCCACTCACATCACGATTCACCGCGGCAATGAGGCGCGGATCCATCACGCGGAACCACAGCGGCGGAATGTACGCGAGCACGAACATTCCGAAGTAGCCGTTCGGCAACTGCGGCAAGCCGGAGAAGTGGCGAAGCGTCTGGTAAGAACGAGTGGGCCAGGCGTGGTGGTCGGAGTGCCGCTGCAGGTGAAGCAGAGCATAATTCGAAAGCTTGTGATCGCTGTTCCACGAATGGTGCGGCTGACATGGTTCGTAGCGTCCATTCGACAGCTTCTTGCGCAGCAGCCCGTAGTGCTCGATGTAGTTGGCCGAGGTGAGTTGGAAGTTCGCCCAGAAAGATGCGATGACGATGAAGGGCAGCGCCCGCCATCCGAGCCAAAGCAGGATGCCAGTCCAAAATGCGGCCGTAATCGCGAGCGTCTGCAGAATTTGGTTATGTGGCGACCAGGTGCTTCGCTTTGAACGCGTGAGGCGTTGCTTCTCCAATCGCCACGCGCGCAGCCATACGCCACGCAACTCGCGCCAGGCGAACGCGTAGATATTCTCGCCCATGCGGGCTGAGGCAACATCTTTGGGAGTGGCGACCTCGGCGTGATGTCCCCGATTGTGGTCGATGGTGAAGTGTCCGTACGCTGTCGGCGCGAGTGCAAGGCGGGCGAAGAAAGCGTCACGGGAGTCGTGTTTGTGGCCTAGTTCGTGGGCTACATTGATGGCGAAGCCGCCGGCGCTGCCCGCTCCCATCATCACCGGAATGATCGCCCACCATGGAAGTCCCTGTGTCGCTTGCCATATCGCCCCGATGAGTGTGATCCAGAGCAGCGGGAGCACAGCATACGCAACACGAGGATAGTAGCGATCGGCCTCGAGCGATGGCACAGCATTGTCGGGCGGGTTGTGAGTATCCACTCCGATCACGTGATCTAGGATCGGCAGCCCAAGGTAGAAGAACGCGACAGGCGCCCAGAACCACGCCGCATGTCCCGTTGCGCCGTACAGCAAAGGTCCGGTCCACATTACAAGTGGAACTGCTATGGACAGCAGCCATCCATAGCGCTTTGGATCCCGATACGTGACACGGGCGGAAATTGCGACAACGCTCATAAGAATGGCAGGACCTGAGATGGAGTGAGGATGTTGATAGCCTCGTCCTCTGACGTAGCCAGTAGTGCGATATGACCAAGTCGCGGGGTGTTGCATGGCCGGCCTCGTACCACGACCAGGTGTCCAAGAATCTACCGATTGTGTTCAATGGTGCACTCCCTTTTGGGGCTTTTGTGCACGCAACATCGAGCGCGCTTTCGTGTTAGGTTCACTAGGCCAGAAGTCCCCATCCAGGAGTGATACCGTGTTCAGAAGCCGCTCGGCTGCTCTAGTTCTAATTGTCTTTTTTCTTGTAACGCTCTCCTCTTATGCGAAACAGGATCGTAGCCACGGTGGCCGGTCAGTCAGCTACATGCAGGGATACCGCCAAGGTTATCGGGATGCGTTGCAGGACTTGGACTATGGTCGGCGTGATAGCCGCTCCATGATGGTTCGAACGGCGGGTCTGGTGTTCTCAGTCGATTCCCGCTATCTGCGGTTGGTTCGCTCGGATTACGAACGCGGCTTCTACGCTGGCTACGACGACGGTTACGGACGCCGACGCGGTGGAACTACGCTTGCCGTGATCTTGAGACTGCCGGGCGACGATGATGTCTGGGACGAACAGGACGATGTCGTCATAGACGACATCATCTTTGGCAACGGCGGATATGGCGGATGGGAAGGCGACCGCGAATGGGAGAAGGACCGTCGAGAAGCGGCTCGCGAATGGGAAAGAGACCGCCGAGAAGCCGAACGAGAGTGGGAGAAAGATCGCCGGGAGCACGAGCGGGAGTTGGCGAAAGACATCCGTGAGCGCGAAAAGGAGCTAGATAAGGCCGATCGCGAATACTATCGCGAAGAAGAAAAGCGTTTCCGAGAGGCAGTCAGGGAACGAGAGAAGGCGCGTCGCGAAGCCATGAAGGAGTTCAGCAAACGAAACTGAAGATTCCTGGCTTTGTTCGCAGTGCGTTGTCTCAGGCTACGGCAACTAAGCTATAGGTTCAGCTCCCACGTTTCATCAATCAGTTCACGCCCGAAACCTTCAGCGGCAGGCTCGCTTTGTACGAGGCGAAAGCCAGCCCGCTCATACAGACGGCGAGCTCCGCTGAGGTTTGCGTGAGTCCAGAGTGTGATCTTGCGATAGCCCGCTTCGCGTGCGAAATGAACGCACTCTGAGACAAGCGCCGCGCCCACTCCGCGACCTCGCGCGCCGGGTTCAACCAGCAGCAGACGGAGCTTCGCCACCTCCGGCGATAGTCTCACGAGCATGATCGAACCGACCATTTCACCGTCAAGCTCAGCAATCCAACAACGTTCGTAACGCGGATCGTGAGCGCGGAGAAAGCCGGCCGCAATCTCCGCCACGACAGCTTCGAAGCGCTCGTTGTAACCGTGTTCTTCGGCATAAAGCTTGCCCTGGCGATGAACCATCCAGCCCAGGTCGCCGGGTCGATGCAAGCGAAGACTGCATCCTTTGGGTTTCCGTTCAACGTCTGGAGCAGCTGTCATGATAGGTATTTTAGAGCGGCGGTCAGGATTGCACGATTGGATTACTCGGTGATCGGATGATTTGAGTGGAGAATTGATGATCGAGGCAGGCGCGCTCCTTACTAGCTACACCACAACCGACACCCAAACGATCCCTCTGATATGCAATCATCAGATCGTCAAATCATCAACTTTCGCGGGGTGCGAATGGCTTGGTTAATGTTAGTTGTCGCGGGACTGCTGGAAGTAGGATGGGCGATCGGGCTCAAGTACACGGACGGATTCACGAAGCTGGTTCCGAGCATCCTGACGGGTGCGGCGATAGTTGGGAGCATGGTATTGCTTGCGCTCGCGGCGCGAACATTGCCGATCGGCACAGCTTACGCGATTTGGGTTGGAATCGGCGCAGTCGGTGCAGCCATACTCGGCATATTCCTGTTCAACGAACCTCGTGATGCTGGCCGCCTCTTTTTTCTCGCACTGCTAATAGTCTCGCTTATCGGCTTGAAGCTCACCACACGCACGAGCTAACGGCTGCTGCGAACCGCGCATTTTCGCAGCAGTCACTCCAAGCGCAATCTCTTATCGATAGTTCGAACACTGTCTTTGGCGCTCGACCATGTTCTCGCCCGATTCGTCGCGCAACCCGAACGAATGTTGCGTGCTTCTGAGAAGTATCGTGCACCAACCGTGTGACGGATGTTGCCCGGTTCCGCGCACGAACGAAACTGAACAAGGGAGAAGTGAACGAATGCCTAGCAAGACGTCCGGACGAAAGACCGCGAGCAAGAAATCATCCAGCAACCGCAGCGCCGGTGGTTCACGGCGATCCTCGGCGGGCCGTTCCGCTACGAGCGGTTCCGCGCGCAAGACGGCGGCGAGAAAGTCTCCCGCAAAAAAGACAGCCGCGAAAAAGTCTTCTGCGAAGAAAGCATCGGGAAAGAAGTCTTCCGCGAAGAAATCCACTTCGCGGTCGCGTTCGGCCAGTTCAAGTTCGCGTGGCCGCAGTTCCGGCTCTCGATCCTCGGGCTCGTCCCGGTCTTCGGACCGGTCGAGTTCGAGTTCCTCCTCGGGTGGACGCAAGTACGGCCCCAAAGCGCAGCAGGAAGTTGCAACGGAGATGCGTCACATGAAGCAGGGCCGGCACAAGAATCCGAAGCAGGCGATCGCGATTGGGCTGTCGAAAGCACGTCGCGCTGGGGCGAAAGTACCGCCGAGATAGTTCAAAAGTCGACGCCGTGATTGATTGCGGCCGCGGGTGCGCGGCCATTTGCCGTGCCTGTGTTTATCCCAGCCGGTAATTGGGCTGAGGTTGGCTGCACTTCTGCACGGGAGGAAGCGTTGGCCTCTGTGCAGCAACCCCGCTTACTTGTTCATCCGATCATTCCCTTCATCCGTTTTCGATCGCCCGATCATTCAATCATCAAATCATCAAATCGTTCTGGGGGTGCTCTTTGCTCAAGGCCATCATCTTCGACGTGGATGGTACGCTAATCGACTCCAACTACCTGCATGCTGAAGCGTGGCAGCATGCGTTCCGCAAGTACGGCTACGAACTGCCGCTGGATCGGCTTCATCATCAAGTCGGTAAAGGCGGAGACAACTATGTTCCGCACTTCCTCACGCCCGATGACAACGAGAAGTTCGGGAAAGAGCTGGACCGCTGCAAAACGGAACTGTTCCAACGCGATTTCGCCTCGCGGATCAAAGCCTTTCCCCAGGTCCGAGAGCTTTTTCAGCGGATTCGCGACGAAGGGTTGAGGGTGGCTTTTGCAACCTCTTCCAAGGGCGAAGAACTGGAGCGCTACAAAGAACTGTTGGGCGTCGATGAACTCGTGAACGAGGAGACCTCGAAGGACGACGCACGGCACTCGAAACCATCGCCCGACATATTCGCCGCCGCGCTGCGGAAGCTGGGGTTGCAGGCGTCCGAGGCGATCGCCGTTGGCGACACTCCTTATGACGCACAGGCCTGCGTCAAGCTCAAACTGCCGATTGTCGGACTGCTGTGCGGTGGCTTTCCCGAGCAGGAACTGCGAGAGGCCGGATGCTTCGCCATTTATCGTGACCCTGCGGATCTGCTGGCTCGATTTGACGAATCGCCGCTGAGGGTTAAGAAGGCGGCGTGAACGATATCAAGATGAGGAAGTCCGCACTCACGTGCGGACATTCGGCCCTTCACTAGTTCTATTGAAGCGTGAAAACGATTGGTGATGCTCTGGATCGCGCGAGCGCTACTTCTTGTCAGACGAGGATGTGGCGGGAGCCGGCTTGCTCTCTGACTTCGTCTCGGCCTTCGATTCCGACTTGCTCTCGCTGCTGCCGTTGCTCGACATGCTTGGTGCTGGGCCGCTCGATTTGTGCGCGTAATCCGTCACATACCATCCCGATCCCTTGAACTGGATCGCGGGCGGTGAAATGAGCTGCTCGACCTCGCCGTTGCACTTGGGGCACACTTTGAGTGGCGGATCCGAAAACTTCTGGATGCGTTCGAAGAGGTGATTGCACTGCTTGCACTGATATTCGTACAGAGGCACTGGAACTCCCGGCTTAACTTCGTCCTGCTGCGCACAACTGTGCGGCGTGGCGGAGATAATTTGCAGATATCGATGTAAATACGATTGTAGGCTGCTGAAGCAGAGCTGGTCAAACATGTACCGCAAGCCGCCGGAAACACTCTCCACGCGTCGCCATCGGATGTAAACTTCTCCCTGCGCGCCCTTGATTACGGCGCCAGAGAGGCGCAATGAGCAGCACTCATGAAATGCTCCAGCATGTTCGCGAAGACGAGCCGCTGACTGGACCGGCACTGTACGTTGTTGCCACTCCGATCGGCAACCTGGAAGACATAACGTTGCGCGCGCTTCGCGTGCTTCGCGGCGTAGACCTGATCGCCTGCGAAGATACACGGCAGACACAGAAGCTGCTGAATCACTACGACATTCACAAGAAAACCGTCAGCTATCACGATCACAACGAGATGACGCGCGCGCCTGAGCTGATCTGCGAGATGGAAGGTGGCAAGACGATCGCACTTGTCACCGACGCAGGTATGCCCGGCATCTCCGACCCTGGCTTCAGGCTGATCTCGCTGGCCATACGGCACCATCTGCCGGTCATACCAATTCCGGGAGCCTCGGCTGTGCTGGCGTCGCTGGTCGCCAGCGGCCTGCCCATGGACTCCTTCCGCTTCAGCGCTTTCCTGCCCTCGAAGAGCGGCGAGCGGCGTGACGCGTTGGAGAAGATTCGCGAAACGCCGCGGACGCAAATCTTCTACGAGGCTCCGCACAGGGTTGTGGAAACTCTTGAGGATATTGTGGACGTTCTCGGCGCCGAGCGGCACGTGGTGGTGGCGCGCGAAGTCACGAAGCTGCACGAGGAGTTTCTGCGTGGCCCCGCCGAGCGCGTACTGCTCGAACTTAAGTCGCGCGACGAGGTCAAGGGCGAAATCACTCTGCTGATTGGCAAGGCCGAGCCAAACAGCCATCCTGTGACGAAGCCTAAGAACGTTCGCGCTCGGCTTGAAGAAATCATGCAGACCGACACAGTGGACGAAAAGACCGCCATGAAGAAGCTCGCGAAAGAAATGGGCGTCAGCAAGAGCGAGGTGTATCGGGAACTGCAAAGGCAGAAATAAGAGATAGTAGAGACGGATTGCGAAAATCGGAACGGATCGGTGAAGGCACGGGAACAAACAATCTGGACCGGTGTCTTTGTTGCTATGGGCGAACCGACATTACGATGGACGCTGGCGCTGAGCATGGCGACTCTTATGGCGTCTCTGCTCATCATTGAGCACGCTCAACGCCGCGTAACAAGCGCTCAGCGCGATGCCAATATCGCCAAGCATCGGCTTGAGGCGGTGTTGAAAGGCGAAGAGCCAAAAGAGACGGCTGAGTTCGACCCGGCTTTCCTCGTGCATCCGCCTGCGACTGGGCTACTGGTCGCAACGGCTGCGGTGGCATTTCCCGCCAGTCCGGCTATGTTGGTTTCCGTACCGTTCATAGTGCTCGGAGTGCCGGTAGCATTGTTCTGGGTGCCAGTCGTCGGACTGTTCTGGTACGGCATCGGTTTCCTTGCTGACCGGAGGCTGTCAAACGATCCCGAGTTCACGGACAGACATTTGCACAGAGTGTTCCACATCTATTTCTTCATCTTGCAGTGTGTAAGCCCTCTTGTCCTTTTCGTTTTTGCTTTCAGGTTCGTTTCCGGCAATTTTGGGTTTGAATATTGGAGCGACTCGTCGTGGCAATTCATGCCCTGGTACGAAGATCGCAATCTCTGGTACACGTTAACAATGCTTGCCTGGTCTGTTTTGGGCACGAGTGCGCTACTGCGAAATTACGCACGCCGAAGCAGAACGAAACGCACATCACACGTCAACGCTGAAATCTACTCCCCACTCGAATGATCGTGGATGATTTTCCATCCCTCAGGCCTGTTGCTAAAGAGCACGGTGAACAGCCCGCTCGGCTGTTCGCCGTTCTTCATCTTCAGTCGCCAGCGGCCGCGTGCCACGGCTGACTCCGGGCCAAGCATCTCGATGGTGAGTTCGGAGAAGTCGAGGGTGCCCATTTCGCGCCCGCCGGACTGATAACGCTGGCGGTAACGGGCCAGCGTGGGCTGCCACCCTTTCGTGACCGTGCCGCCGGAGAAGAACGTCAGATCCGGCGAGTTCCAATAGCCAGCCATGTAGCCTTCCAGGTCGCCGCGGTTCCAGGCCAACACTTGCTCGTGCAGCACAATACCGATCTGCTGCTGGGGAGTATCGACGGGCGGAATGGCCGATGGTGGTGCTGTTGCAGACGACGTAGATTGCACCGCTTCGAACCCTGCCCTAAAAGCGAAGGGTGCGGCACCCAGGTTTGTAGCGGCAACGACGAACAGGAAGCTGGCGAGCGCAACAGGCAGAACTCTTCTCATGCGCGGCATTGTACAGCGGGCATCCCGTGGCGATGGCAAACCTTCGAAAGTCTGAACCCAGCTATAACACCCAAGGAGTTTCATGATGGACAAGAAGGATCCCAAATTCCGTCCGGATGAACTGCCGCGTGAGCACCGCGAGCGGAGCCGCTACGACCCTGAGCACGAGATCCCCGACCCGGACCGGGTTGAGCAGGACATTGAGGAGGTCGAAAAAGTTTACCGCGACGACGAGACGGAAGAGCCCGCCGCGTAACACGGCTTGTATTTGACTTACGTCCGTAACGGTTTGTTATCCCGAGCGTAGCGAGGGATTTCTACCATCAAGCACTGCTGGCGAGTTGGGATTCCTCACCTCGCGTTAACAGTGGCGCGAAGTCGGAATGAGAATGCAACTGGGTTGGACTCGGCGGCGACCTTGCGCGTGGCTTTGTCTTAGAGGTAGAGATCCCTCGCTGCGCTCGGGATGACAAGCGACTGCAAGATAGCTCTATTCTCGCTAAATGGTCTAAAACCAGCGCTTGGCTTTGAAGTAGAGGAGCACGATCACGGTTGAGGCGATCATGAGGCCGCCGGCGTAAACGGCTCCGTCCCGAGCGTGGGCCCACGGGAGGTGCAGGTTCATTCCGAAAAAGCCGGTGATGATGACCAGCGGCAACGCTACCGTGCCCCAGATGGTGAGGACCTTCATGACCTCGTTCGTGCGGTTCGAGACTGCCGACAGATAGATGTCGAGCGAACCGGTGAGCAGGTCGCGATAGGTTTCGATGAACTCGACCGTGCGGATCAGGTGATCGTAGACGTCGCGGAAGTAAGGATCGAGGTCGTCGCCCACAAGGCCGTGCTCGCGGCGCATCAGCGTATTCACAACCTCGCGCATGGTACTGCCCACCCGACGGAACTCCACAAGCTTGCGTTTGATTGCAAAGATGCGCGCCAGAACACGCGGTTCGGGGCAGTTCAAAACCTCCGACTCGATGTCGGAAATCTCTTCGGCCAGGTTGTCCAGCACCGGCAGGTATTCGTCTACAACCTGATCCACCAGCATGTAGAACACGCGATCGAGGCGCTGTACGTGTTCCTGCTCGGCTCGCGCCCGCACCTTGTCGATGACGCCACAATCCCCGGCTCGAACGGTAATCAGGAAGTCCGGCCCGAGAAAAACGTCGAGATCGTCGAACTCCAGGTCGCCGTTGTTGTGCAGGTGCTTGAGGACGGTGAAGACGTACACCTCATGATCTTCCGTCTTGGCGCGCTGGGGACGATGGCGGCAATCCTCAATCTGCAATTCGTGCAGGCCGAAGCGGCGAGCCAGTTCGTCAAGCTGCGGCAGAGCCGGATCGGCAACGTCGAACCACGCGAGTTGAGGAAGGACCGGAGCGCTAGTCATCAGTGCGAAGGATAGCGCGAATGAAGGGTTTTAGGTATCAGGTGCTCAGGGTTGGGCAGTAGCTCTGGACAATACGTCTTCGCGGCGTCCCTCCGGGACGAGCACGACCGCCCACCTTACGACCTAAGACCTAACTTCCCAGCTTAAGCTTTCTTCTTCGCCTTCTTTGCTTCCCAGGGTCTTACCGGACGGGGAGCGCCGGGCGTTTCGCGGCCGTTTACGCGGTCGTAGTGGTAGCCCTCGCTCACGGTTCCGAGGCTCTCGTTATAGAGGCTCGGCAGATCAAGTGCCTGCTTGAACTCCTCGGTGAAGTCGTGAAGGGCGCGAAGCTTCTCGGCCGTTGCTGCAACTTCAGTCTTCGTGGTCTTGAAGAACTGCTGGTAGCCCTTATTGACGAGCTTGGCAATCTCGCCGCCGATCAGACACCCGGGCCAGGCGAATACCCGTACGCCGCCGTCGTCTGCTTTTTCGATCGCCGCAGAGCAGTTGTACTTTTTCAGGAACACGCGGCCACTTGCGCCGGGAGCGTCGAGCAGATCGAATCCGTTGTCGCGCAGCCACTTGACTGCTTCGTCGTAGTTGCGTCCCTTGGTGTCATACGGCGTGGGTGTGTTGTTTGCCATCCTGTGCTCTTTTCGTGACTCCGGCCCGCTTGCCCGCTCGACTCTGGCGCGAGCAGTACGATTGCGGCTTGGCCCCGACTGTTGCCCGTGGGACCTGCTTAGGTATTCGGGCCGAAGAGGAAGCCGCCCGCTGCATGAGGTACAAACGGGGACGGGATAACTTTCGCACACAGACCCTGATTCCGACAACCCAGCAGGTTCATCCAATGTTTTCTAAGGATGAGGTCGAACACACAACTCGCGCTGGTACGCCGGGAATTGGGGCAGGGGGTTCTGGACTCGATCGGTAACACGCCATTGTTGCGCCTGGAACGTATAACCGCCGAGTTCAGGAACGTACAGATCCTGGCAAAGGCCGAGTGGCAAAACCCGGGCGGGTCGGTGAAAGACCGTGCCGCGGCCGAGATCATTCGAGAAGCACTCGACGCGGGAAAGCTTGGACGCGGCAAGACTCTTCTCGATTCGACCAGCGGTAATACTGGGATTGCATACGCTATGATCGGCGCAGCGATGGGTATCCCCGTCAAGCTCTGCATGCCCCAGAACGTCTCCCCCGAACGCAAGCGAATACTTAAGGCTTACGGCACCGAAGTCGTGTTCACCGATCCAGCCGAGGGTTCGGATGGCGCCATCGTGAAGGCACGCGAGATCTATGCCAGCGATCCGCAAAAGTACTTCTACGCCGACCAGTATTCGAACGATGCAAACTGGCGCGCTCATTACCACGGAACTGCGAACGAAATCTGGGACCAGACCGAAGGCCGTGTGACCCACTTCGTCTCCGTGCTTGGCACCACAGGCACCTTCACCGGTACTACGCGGCGGCTGAAGGAACTGAATCCGCGCATCCGCTGCATTTCGCTCCAGCCCGACTCGCCGTTCCATGGCATCGAAGGCGCCAAGCACATGGCGACTGCCATCGTGCCGAAAATATATGACCCGTCGCTCGCCGATGAGGATCGTGCCGTTTCTACCGAAGAGGCTTATACCATGGTGCGCAGGCTTGCACGGGAAGAGGGTCTGCTGGTGGGTATCTCAGCCGGTGCGGCGCTGGCCGGATGCCTGAGCCTGGCGCGCCAACTCGAAAGCGAGCACGCGCGCGACCAGGTGATCGTCGCAATTTTCCCCGACTCAGCGGATAAGTATTTAAGTGAACGATTTTGGGATGAGGAATGTGATGATTGGGTGATTTGAGCTGCACTCCTTTGGCTTCAATCATCGAATCATCCACTCATGAAATCATGCAATGCCAGGAATGTTGAAGATTAGCGAGTCAGCACTGAATCAGCTCCGTGCCCACGGTGAGCAGACCTATCCGCACGAGTGTTGCGGAGTGCTCCTGGGGCAGGACAACGGAGATAGCGAACGCTGGGTGACGCACGCTGTCGCTTGCGGTAACACGCGTACCGACTCGCCTGAGAATCGCTACAACATCGATCCGAAAGAGCTTATTCGTATCCAATTGGACGCTCGAGAACAGGGCCTCGACATTTTGGGTTTCTACCACTCGCACCCCGATCATCCGGCACGTTGGTCCTCCACCGACCTTGCCGAGGCACATTGGTTCGGCTGTTCCTACGTGATTACCAGCGTCACAAACGGCAAAGCGCAGAACACGAATTCGTTTCTGCTCGCAGGTGACGAAGAGAGCAAGCGCTTCGAAGACGAGCAAGTGGAAGTAGTTGAACAGCCTGATGAAAGCAGAGCGATGGCGGATTAGGTCACACCTGACTCTGCGACCTTCCATAACTTACGGCAGCTTTGAAACCAAGCCGCGGGAAAAGTCATCAGAAATAGCACCATGAAAGTACTGATTCCCACTCCGTTAAGACAGTATGCGGAAAAGAAGGCGGCCGTCGACGTAAATGCGGCCACAGTCGGCGAAGCGCTGCACGCGCTCACGTCTCAGCACGGTGACCTGCGGCGTCATCTGTTCAGTGATGACGGCAAGCTGCGTTCCTTCGTCAACGTGTATGTGAATGATGAAGACATTCGCTATCTCGCAAAAGAGAACACTCCCGTAAAAGACAACGACACGATTTCGATCGTCCCGAGCATCGCGGGAGGAATTGATCGGTGAATGTTTCAAGGATTTGTTATGGCTACTACTGAAACCACAAAGGCTGCTTCGACGCTGACCAATGACGAGATCCTGCGCTACTCGCGCCACCTGATCATGCCGGAGGTCGGCATGGAGGGCCAGCAGAGGCTGAAGGCTGCGCGCGTGCTGTGCATCGGGGCAGGTGGTCTCGGGTCGCCATTGGCACTGTACCTGGCCGCGGCGGGCGTTGGCACGCTGGGTTTGGTGGATTTTGACGTGGTCGATTTCACCAATCTTCAGCGACAAATCATTCACAGCACCAGCGATGTTGGAAGGCCGAAGCTTCAGTCGGCGACGGAGAAGATCAACGCCATCAACCCATTCGTCAATGTGCAGCCGTTCGAAACGCGGTTGACCAGCCAGAATGCGCTCGAACTGTTCGCCGACTTCGACGTCATTGCCGATGGCACAGACAACTTCCCTACCCGCTACCTGGTCAATGATGCTTGCGTTCTAACGGGCAAGCCAAACGTTTACGCTTCGATCTTTCGCTTTGAAGGTCAGGCAAGCGTGTTCGCAACCGAAGAGGGACCGTGCTACCGCTGCCTTTATCCTGAGCCGCCGCCGCCGGGATTAGTTCCGTCGTGCGCCGAGGGTGGCGTGCTGGGCATTCTGCCGGGCCTGCTTGGCGTGATTCAGGCGACCGAGGTTATCAAGCTAATACTGGGTCGCGGCCAGTCGCTCATCGGACGCCTGCTGCTGGTCGATGCGCTGGGAATGAATTTTCGCGAACTCAAGCTGCGCAAAAATCCGGATTGCCCGGCGTGCGGGACGCATCGTACGGTAGACAAGCTGATCGACTACAACCAGTTCTGTGGCATACGAGGAGAAGAATCGTCGGTGAACGCAACCTTGCCTGAGATCCAGCCCGAAGAACTCAAACAGCGACTCGATCGCGGTGATGACGTTTTTGTTCTCGATGTTCGCGAACCGCACGAGTACCAGATCTGCAATCTCGGTGGTTATCTCATTCCGCTCAACGAGCTACCTAAGCGAGTACACGAGCTCGACTCAAGCCGCGAGATAGTGGCCCACTGCAAGATGGGCGGACGCAGTGCAAAAGCTGTGGAATTCTTGCGCCAGGCTGGGTTCACGAAGGTACGCAATCTCACTGGTGGTATTACCGCATGGGCCGACCGTGTAGATAGGACAATGCCGAAATACTGAAGGGCATTGCAGATTTACATTCTCGTCGGACAGGTGCGGGTTCCACCTTCTGTAACCATGATCCTATCCGGCGAACAGGTTTCGGTTTAGAACCGAAAGTTCTGCTAACATTCTCGCCGTGTCCAACGTCCTCGCAAGGAGGTGCCTGCATGCACCGATCCTCTTGGGCCCGCCTGTTCTCTCCCCTTCTTCTCGCAGTCGTGATCGTAACTGCTTCTGCCGCGCAGTCGTCGCTCGAGCCGCGCGTGGTGAATATCCCTGCCGCGGACGGCACCGTTCTAAAAGCCACGTACTTCGCTGCGGCCAAGCCGGGTCCGGGAGTTCTGTTGTTCCACCAGTGCAACCAGGAACGCAGGAGTTGGGACGCGCTCGCCTCAAGCCTCGCCGCATCGGGCATCCATGTCCTGACCGTTGACTACCGCGGCTTTGGCGAGAGCGGTGGAACACCGGTAGGTAAGCTTCCCCCTGCCGAAAGGCAACAGATCCAAACCGAAAAGTGGCCTGGCGATATGGACACGGCTTTCGACTATCTTGTCTCGCAGCCAGGAGTTAAACGCGACGTCATTGGTGCCGGCGGCGCGAGTTGCGGGGTAAACCAGTCGATCCAGCTTGCAAGGCGGCATCCTGAGGTGAAGTCATTAGTGCTGTTGTCGGGCAATACCGACCGCAGTGGGCGCGAGTTTGTGAAGAACTCGCCGAAGCTGCCCATATTTGGATCCGCCGCGGATGACGATGCCGGAGCGGTCGAGTTGATGGAGTGGGTCCTCAGCTTGTCTGCCAACCCCGGTACCCGGTTTGAGCACTACAAGACCGGCGGTCACGGCACTGAGATGTTCGCTCCGCACAAAGAACTGCCCGACATGATCGTCGAATGGTTCTCAACCACGCTGGTCAAGACACCCGGGAAGGCTCCGGCAGCACCGTCATCGGCACGCGCGCCGGAGAACGCACAAATTCTGGCAATGTTCGACGAACCCGGCGGAACTGCAAAAGTGGCGGAGAAGTTGGCGGAGGCGCGTAAACGCGATCCCAAAGCTGTTCTGTTCCCGGAGGGAGTCGTCAACATCATGGGCTATGAGCACATGCAGAACGGCGATACCAAAGGCGCGATCGAAATTCTCAAGCTCAACGTCACGGCGTTTCCGCGGTCGGCGAACACCTACGACAGCCTGGCAGACGCTTATCTTGCTGACGGCCAGAGAGAACTCGCCAAGCAGAACGCGCAGAAAGCACTGGAACTGCTCGCCTCGGATACCGAGAGCCCAGAAGACCGCAAGAAGTTAATACGCGACAGCGCCGAGCAGAAAGTGAAGGAACTGGGCGGGGGTGCGCAGGAGTAGGATAGCCGCAAGAAAGTGATGCTCAATGAAAGCGGGAGCGCAGGCGCAGCGCTCCCTTCTTTTTCACCAATAAAACAGGGGGAGCGTTTTCGCTCCCCCACGGAACGTATCAGCCTCTGCCGAACTACTTGCCTACCGAAGTTTCCGGCGCAATGAATTTCAAGACGGTCTTCTTGCCGCCAAACTGAACTTCCTGGATCGTGCCGTCGGCAGCCTTGATGACTGCGTCGTGAGTGGCCTTCTTTTCGCTGGTGACGATGGTGGCCGGCGCGGTCAGGTTGACGCCGTTACCCTTCACGGTTACCTGAACGTTGTTGCCCTCACCGGTCCAGTTCACTTTGTAGGACCCGGACTTCAGTTGAGTGCCGTTAAGCTTGCCAGCGGAGATCAGGCTCATATTGCCATTGGTGTCGCCCGCGAATGCAGCAAGCGAGAGCACAAAGGTC
>Ga0196970_1000749_pt1 | contig 31504 bp, 26 predicted proteins | sample S1v_513CmetaG_FD_148672 | JGI IMG/M metagenome (GOLD analysis project Ga0196970, IMG submission 148672) | Soil microbial communities from Anza Borrego desert, Southern California, United States - S1+v_5-13C | ecosystem: Environmental > Terrestrial > Soil > Desert | place: USA: California... | reverse complement strand
GGGCGCCCCTGTCCTTCCAGTCGGGGATCAGCTCGGCCAGCGCGTGCGGCTCGAAGACGGCGCCGGAGAGCAGGTGCGCCCCGACCTCCGAGCCCTTCTCGATGACGCACACCGACAGCTCCGGGCCGCCCTCGGCGGCCAGTTGCTTCAGGCGGATGGCCGCCGACAGGCCCGACGGGCCGGCGCCAACGACCACCACGTCGTATTCCATCACCTCGCGCTGCGTGCTCATGGAGATTCCTCCCCCTACGGGATCAAGCGGGAAAAAATGGGCCGGGCGCCGGAAGACACCCGGCCCGAGGTCCGCACCCATGCGGGGGACGCCGGTGCGGCGGACAACGTCAGTCTTTCAGCGCCATTCGTGAATGCGCGTCTTGCTTTTCCGCGATCAGAACGCGTCGGCATCAAGGCGCATCAGGCTGCCCGCACCGGCGTCCAGCGCCAGTTCCAGGGACACCGTCTGCGGCAGGATGCGCGCCATGAAGAAGCGCGCAATCTCCACCTTGGCCCGATGCCGCGGCCCGGCTGCCTCACCCTGCGCCAGCGCGTGCAGCGCCATGCGCGCCCACATCCAGCCCAGCGCGGTCAGCGCGAACAGGCGCAGGTAGTCGGTAGCGGCGGCCCCGGCCTCGGCCGGATCCATGGCGGCGCGGTCGACGAGACGCGCGGTGGTGGTCTTCAGCCGGGTCAGCGCGCCGCGCATCGGCGCCACGAACTCGCCGCCCCCGTCCACGTCCTCGCTGGCCTGGAGGAAGTCGCCGACCAGCGCGAAGAACCGCTCCGGCAGGCGGCCGCCGGCCATGGTCAGCTTGCGTCCCACCAAGTCCATGGCCTGCACGCCGTTGGTGCCCTCGTAGATCTGCGTGATGCGGGCGTCGCGCACAAGCTGTTCCATGCCGTGCTCGCGGATGTAGCCGTGGCCGCCGAACACCTGCTGGCCCAGCACCGCGCCCTCGAAGCCCAGGTCGCTGAACGCCGCCTTGATCACAGGCGTCATCAGCGCCACGAGGTCGTCGGCCGCTTTGCGCACCTCGGCGTCCGGGTGGCGCTCGGCCTTCTCCATCTCCAGCGCCGTCCACACGGCCAGCGCCCGGCCGGCCTCGGTGAAGGCGCGGATGGTCAGCAGGTTCTTGCGCACGTCGGGGTGTACCAGGATGGGCTGCGGTCCCGGCCCGCCGACCGGTGCGCGGCCCTGCAGGCGGTCCTTGGCGTAAGCCGCCGCTCCCTGGTAGGCGGCCTCCGCCGCACCCAGGCCCTGGATGCCGACGAACAGGCGTTCGTTGTTCATCATGGTGAACATGGCGGCGAGGCCCTTGTTGGGCTCCCCCACCAGCCATCCGGTGGCGCCGTCGAAGTTCATGACGCAGGTGGGCGAGCCCTTGATGCCCATCTTGTGCTCGATCGCCCCGGCGGCGAAGGCGTTGCGCGCCCCCGGATTGCCGTCGGCGTCGGGCAGGAACTTCGGCACCAGGAACAGGCTGATGCCTTGCGTGCCGGCCGGCGCCCCCGGCAGACGCGCCAGCACGAGGTGAACGATGTTCTCCGCCAGATCGTGCTCGCCGGCGGAGATGAAGATCTTGTTGCCGGTGATTTTGTAGGTGCCATCGCCCTGCGGTTCGGCACGGGTGCGCAACAGGCCCAGGTCGGTGCCGGCGTGCGCCTCCGTCAGGTCCATCGCTCCCGTCCAGGTGCCGGCCACCATCTTCGGCAGGTACAGCGCTTTGAGATCGTCGCTGGCGTGGTGACGGATCGCCTCCGTGGCACCGTGCGTCAGGCCGGGGAACAGGCCGAACGACAGATTGGACGACGACAGCATCTCGTCGGTGAGCACCTGGACGACGCGCGGCATGCCCTGCCCGCCATACTCCGGATCGCCGGACAGGCTGACCCAGCCGTTCTCGACGAAGGCCGCGAAGGCTTCCCGCACGCCCTTGGGCGTGCGCACGTTGCCGGCGTCGAAGTGGCACCCTTCCTCGTCGCCCGGCCGGTTCAACGGATGCACGACCTCCTCGCAGAAGCGTGCGGCCTCGCCCAGCACGGCGGACATCAGGTCGAGCGACGCGTTCTCCCCGCACAGCGGGGCGAGCACGCCTTCGGCGTCGAACAGCTCGCCCAGCAGATAGATCATGTCCTCGACGGGTGCCTTGTACGCTGGCATTGACGATCTCCAAGCACTCGGTTGCGCTGAGGGTTCGTGCGGCCCTGCCCGCCGGGGCGGCCGGCCTCCCCCTTCTTCCGGTCAGCGCGATACAACCAGAACGCCCATATAAAGTCCACTTTATTATGCTACAGCACCAAATCGATCCCGCCGCCATGCTTCATATCCATAAAGTCATTCCGCTGCCCATTGCGTCATGCTGCGCCGCCGCATACCATTGACCCGTTGCCCTTGTGGGCGTTTCCTCCGAGACTTCAGGCCGCCGGCCCCACCGGCGGCCTTTTCTCGGATTCATGCCCGCCGCAGCGAGGACGGTTTGACCACCACATTCCATTTGATGCGCCAGTTCGTCGTACGGCCGATCGCGGCCCTCGTCGGCCGACTCGACGTGACCGGCCGGGCGAACCTGCCGGCGTCCGGCGGCTACGTGGTGGCCTGCAACCACGTCGGCTGGGTCGATCCTCTGTGGCTCGGCTTCGCCGTCGGCGACGACCGCGTGCACTACATGGCCAAGCGCGAGTTGTTCTCGCCCGCCCCGCTGGGCGTGCTGATGCGCCAGTGCCACGTCTTCCCCGTGGACCGCCAGCGTCCCGGCCCGGACACCATCAAGACGGCGCTGCGCCTGCTGGGCGCCGGGCAGATCGTGCTGGTCTTCCCCGGCGGCACCCGCACGGCCGAGGCCGCCAGCTTCAAGCGTGGCGCGGCGACCATCGCCGCCATGGCCGGGGTGCCGATCGTACCCGCGCAATACAGCGGCCCCGCCACCATCAAGCCCGCCCACCTGCTGAAGCGCCCCCCGGTGCGCATCGTCTTCGGCGCGCCGATCCTGCCCGATCAGGTGTTGGGCGTCGGTGACAACACCCGCGCGCGCGTCCAGGCCGTCACCGACCGGCTGGAGCAGTCCGTGGCCGCGCTGTCCGGCGTGTACGATGATCAGCGGATCGGTTGACAATTTCCTTTAAGAAGTTAACGTATACGTCATACCGCACGGCGGACCAACCGCCCCATAACTGCCCGACGGGAGGAAACATGGCTGTTCCGAGTGTGCTGAAGGACCGTCTGCGTCTGCCGGCGATCGCGTCCCCGATGTTCATCATCTCCAACCCCAACCTGGTGATCGCCCAGTGCAAGGCCGGCATCGTCGGCAGTTTCCCGGCGCTGAACGCCCGTCCGGCGGAGGCGCTGGACGACTGGCTGACCCGCATCCGCGAAGAACTGGCCGCGCACGACGCCGTCCACCCGGACCGCCCCGCCGCCCCCTACGCGGTCAACCAGATCGTCCACCGCTCCAACGAGCGGCTGGAGCGCGACCTGGAGGTCTGCGTCAGGCACAAGGTGCCGATCGTCATCACCTCACTCGGCGCCCGCCCCGACGTGTACGAGGCGGTGCACAGCTACGGCGGCATCGTGCTGCACGATGTCATCAACAACACCTTCGCCCGCAAGGCGATCGAAAAGGGTGCGGACGGGCTGATCGCCGTGGCGGCCGGAGCCGGCGGCCACGCCGGCACGCTGTCGCCCCTGGCGCTGATCCAGGAGATCCGCGCGTGGTGGGACGGGCCGCTGGCGCTGTCCGGCGCCATCGCGACCGGGCGCGCCGTGCTGGCGGCCCGGGCGATGGGCGCCGACCTCGCCTACATCGGTTCCGCCTTCATCGCCACGGAAGAGGCCAACGCACCCGAAGCGTACAAGTCGATGATCGTCGAATCGGGCGCGGAGGATATCGTCTACACCAACCTCTTCACCGGCGTGCACGGCAACTACCTGAAGCCGTCCATCGCCCGCGCCGGGCTCGACCCCAACGCGCTGGAGGTGTCCGACCCGTCGAAGATGGATTTCTCCAAGGCCAAGACCTGGAAGGACATCTGGGGGGCCGGCCAGGGCATCGGTGCCGTGAAGGAGGTGCGCCCGGCTGCCGCCGTGGTCGAGCAGCTCTGCCGCGAGTACGACGCCGCGCTGGAGGCCTGCGCCACCGAGTGGACGTGCCGCCGCAACCGCGCCTGATCCGCCGGAACGATACAGGGAGGGACCTGCGTGACCGAACACATCACCGTCACGGAATTCGGCGGCGTGCTGGAGATCCGCTTCGACCGCGCCGACAAGAAGAACGCCATCACCTCCGCCATGTACACGGCGATGGCCGACGCGCTGGACCGCGCCGACGCCGATCCCGGCATCCTGGCCGTGCTGTTCAGCGGGGCCGGCGACAGCTTCACCGCCGGCAACGACCTGAACGACTTCCTGGCCGCCCCGCGATTGCTGGAGGAAAGCCCCGGCGGCCGGTTCATCCGCACCATCGCCAAGGCGCGCAAGGTGCTGATCGCCGCCGTGCACGGCTCCGCCGTGGGCATCGGCACGACGCTGCTGCTGCACTGCGACCTCGTCTACGCCGGGCGCAGCGCCAGGCTGGCCCTGCCCTTCGTCAAGCTGGGTCTGGTGCCGGAGGCGGCCAGCTCGCTGCTGCTGCCGCGCCTGATGGGCTACCAGCGCGCGGCGGAGCTGATCCTGCTGGGCGAGCCGTTCGACGCCGAGACCGCGCGCGAACTGGGCTTGGTGAACCGCGTGGTGGACGACGCCGAACTGCTCGCCACGGCGCGCGCCGCGGCAACGGCGGTCGCCGCCCTGCCGCCCAGCGCCGTGCAGCAGTCCAAGGCGCTGATGAAGGCCAACCACGCCGGCGTGGCCGAGTGCATGGCCGACGAGCTGCAGCGCTTCTCCACCCAGCTCCGCTCGGCGGAGTTCAAGGAAGCGGCGCAGGCGTTCCTGGAAAAGCGCCCGCCGAACTTCGCCAAGTTGCGGGGGGTAGGACCGTAGGTTGGGTTGAGCCGAAGGCGAAAACCCAACCTACGCCTCACATCGACAGCAGGCCGGCGATGGACGCCGTGTTGACGATGTGCCCCGGCTGCCCGCCCTCCAGCATGCGCGGAACGAACGCGCGCAACCCATTGATCACGCCGTAGAAATTGACGCCCAGCACCCATTCCCAATCCCTGGGCGTGGTCTCCCAGACCGTCTTGGCGATGGCGACGCCGCCGTGTCAGGCGACAGGTAGCGGACCTTGACCAGCACCTCGCCCTCGCCGGGCTCCGGCACCGGTTCGCTGGGGAACCGCCAGTCGCTGCGCTTGGGCAGGCCGACCGGCCGCGCCACGAGCCGGACTTGGCGATTCATGACGCTCATTCCCATTTCCTTCCCCTTCCTTTTCGTCACGCGATCAGGTAGCCGCCGTCGACGTTCAGGCAGGCCCCCGTGGTGTAGCTGGCAGCATCCGACACAAGGTACAGGATGGCCCCCGCCATCTCGTCCGGCTGGGCCACGCGGTTCATCGGCACGTGCGCCAGCACGGTGTCGAGCACCGGCTTGTTCCTGATCAGCGCCGAGGCGAATTTGGTGTCCGTGGCACCCGGCAGCACGGCGTTGACGCGCACGCCAGCCGTCGCGCATTCCTTGGCGAACGCCTTGGTCATGGAGATCACCGCCGCCTTGGTGATCGAGTAGATGCCCTGGTACAGCCCCGGAATCTCGCCGTTCACCGAGGCGATGTTGACGATGGACCCGCCGCCGTTCTTCGCCATCAGCTTGGCACCGCCGGCCGACATAAAGAAGTAGCCGCGAATGTTCACGTCCACCGTCTTCTGAAAGGCGCCGAGGTCGGTGTCGACGATGGGGCCGTAGTGCGGGTTGGTGGCGGCGTTGTTGACCAGAATGTCGAGCCGGCCGTGCTTGCCCTCGATAGCGGCGAAGATTGCCGAGATGTCCTCCATCTCGCCGATGTGGCAGGCCAGCGCCTCGGCCGAGCCGCCGGCCGCCGTGATGCTCTCCGCCACGCCCCGGCAGGCGTCCAGCTTTCGGCTGGAGACGACGAGGTGCGCCCCGGACGCCGCCAGCAGGCGCGCGGCGGCCTCGCCGATGCCGCGGCTGGCGCCGGTCACCAAGGCGATCTTTCCGGTCAGGTCGAAGGGGTGCTTGCGTTCCATGGCTTCAATTCCGTGAATCATCGACAGGTGAAAAGTTCGGCGTCGCCGACCGCGTCCAGGTGCGCCACGCCGTTGAAGCCGGCCAGGCCCACCCGGCCGCGGCCGTGCGGCAGCCTGATGACGGCGGTGTTGGGGATCAGCCCGTTCAGCTCCATCGCCTTGACGTCGGACAGGTCCAGCATGTGCTTGCACACGGCCGCGATCGGTCCGCCGGAGGGGAAGACCCAAACGGAGCCCGACGGCGGCGTGCGCTCCATCACGCGCTTGAGCCCATACACGCAGCGGGCCTGAAAGGCGCTCCAGTTCTCCCGGTAGTCCGCATCGTGGCGGACGAGGAAGAGTTCCGCCATGGCTCAGAGTGCCGACGCGGCGATGATGCCCCGGCAGCGCCGCTCCAGATAATTCACGATCCCGCCGAAGGCGGCGAACTGCGGGTCGCGCGCGTGGCCCTGGGTGTAGCGCTGGTAGATCTGCTGGGCGATCACCGCCAGTCGGAACAGCCCGAAGACCAGATAGAAGTCGAAGTTCTCCACCCGGAACCCGGTGCGCTCACCGTAGTACGCCACCACCTCGCGCCGCGTGAGCATGCCCGGCAGGTGCGTGGGCTGGCGCCGCAGGGCGAGGGACGCCGGCTCGTCGTCGGTCTGCACCCAATAGGCCAAGGCACCGCCGAGGTCCATCAGCGGGTCGCCCAGCGTGGCCATTTCCCAGTCCAGCACGCCGATGACGCGCAGTACTACGCCGCCTGCCGCGTGGTGGCGGAAAGCGACCTGCTGCGGACGATGCCCGAGCAGTACGCCACGTCGGCCAACGCCACCCTGCCGAACCGCGTTTCCCCCGTCCCCTTCGCCTTGCCACCGCTGGACGTCTATCTCTATTGGCACGAAACGGCAGAGTTCGATCCGGCCAACCGCTGGCTGCGCGAAACGCTGCTGGCGCTGTTTTCGTGAGTTGCGGCGCCTCCGGCACGCCCATGTCGCCGCTCTCCACCACGCTTTTCGAGGCGTGCGCGGCACGGCGTGGATATTACCAGCATACCCTCGCTTACATTTGAAAATGCTGCCGCGCGAGATTGACGTTACATCGCCGATGCGCATATTGTACCCCGGAATGGAGGTGTGCGTTGGTCGACAAAAACAAGCTGTACAGCGTTTCCGAATTGGCGAAAGAATTCGCATTGACCCCGCAGGCTCTTCGCTTTTATGAAGAGAAAGGCCTCCTCAGCCCGCAGCGCGCGGGCACTGCGCGTGTATTTGACTACCGCGACCGGTCGCGATTGCTCCTCATCCTGAAGTTCCGCCGCCTGGGATTCTCGCTTGAGGAAATCAAGGAGTATCTGGCGCACTACCGCCCGGACGTTCCCAACGCCCAGCAGTACCGCGACGGCCTGGACAAGATCCGCCGCCGTCTGTCGGCGCTCGAACAGATGCGCGTCGAGATCGACGAAGCCATCGGCGAGCTGAAGGAAATGGAAAAGGACGCGCACAAGCGCCTGAAGGAATCGGAAAAGCGCGAGGCCGCCACCAAGAATCAGGCGGCGGAAAAACCGACGGAATAGTTCCCATCACGCCGCCTGCATGTCGGCGATAAAGCGCGACACCATCCCCCGGAACGCCTCGGCCTCCTGCGACAGGCTGTCGGCCGCGGTCAGCACCTGAAGCGAGGCGCCGCCGGTCGCCGCGGCCGCCTGCGAAACGTCGGCGATGTTGCCGGACACCTCGTGCGTTCCGCGCGCCGCCGCCTGGACGTTCATGCTGATCTCCCGCGTCGCCGCCCCCTGCTGCTCCACGGTCGTGGCGATGGCGGTCGAGATGCCGTCGATGCGGGCGATGATGCCGCCGATTTCGGCGATGGCGGCAGCCGTCTCATGGCTCACCTCCTGCACGCGGGCGATTTGCGCGGCGATGTCGTCGGTCGCCTTGGCGGTCTGCATGGCCAGGTTCTTCACCTCGCTCGCCACCACGGCGAAGCCCCTCCCCGCCTCCCCGGCGCGCGCCGCCTCGATGGTGGCGTTGAGCGCCAGCAGGTTCGTCTGTCCGGCGATGGCGTTGATCAGTTCCACCACCTCGCCGATGCGCTGCGCCGCCTCGACCAGGCTGCGCACGGTGCCATCGGTGCGTGCGGTCGTGCTCACCGCCTCGCCCGCGATGGCGGCGGAGCGCGCGGCTTGCGCGCCGATCTCGTTGATGGAGGCGGACAGCTCCTCCGCTGCGGCGGCCACCGTGTGCACGTTGCTGGTCGCCTGCGATGACGCGGCGGCCACCGCGTCGGCCTTGCGCGTCGTCTGCTCGGCGGTGGCCGACATGCTTTCCGCCGTGGTGTGCAACTGCGTGGCCGCGGACGAGACGCGATTCAAGGCTTCCAGCGCCAGCCGATCGAACGCGCGGGCCAGACGCTCGATGCGCTCGCTGCGCTCCTGCCGGGCCCGCTGTTCGGCGGCCCGCTCGGCTGCCAGGGCGTCGGCGCGGATCATGCCGTCCTTGAAGATCTGCACGGCCTTCGCCATGCCGCCGATCTCGTCGCCACGGTCCAGGCCGGGAATGGCGACGCCGTGGTCGCCGCCGGCCAGCCGGGTCATGGCGTCGGTCATGGCAATCACCGGGCGCGACAGCCCGCGGCCGATCAGCACCGCCAGCAGCAGCCCCAGCGCGATGGCGGCCAGCGACGCCAGCGCCGTCATGGTGCGCGCACCGTCCGTCTCCGCGCCGGCCTGCGCGCCCAATTCCGCCTGGGTGTCGAGGCTCATGCGCCTCAACCGCTCGGCCTCCGTGGCCACGGACGCGCCTTGCGGGTTCAGCGTGCCGTCGACCAGGGCGTTGCGCCTGGTGGTGGCCTCGACCGCCGCTTCGAACCCGGCGGTATAGTCGTTCAGTATCGCCAGGAAAGCCCGGGTGTTCTCCCGGTTCGCCGGGTCCTTGGCGTCGGCCTGCATGGACTTGCCGTAGTCGTGCACGTACTGGAACGCGCGACGTGCGGCGTTGGCGTGCTCCACGGCGCTGTCGTTGAGGAAGCTGGTCGCGGAGATGCGCGCCGACAGAAAGGCCCGCGCCGTCATGCCGGCCAGATACGCGGCCTCGGTGTCGCCGTCGTCGTAGGCGCCGTCCATGATGGCGCCCAGCAGCTTGTCCATCGTCGGGCCGATGCCGGACAGTTGCTTCACCGCCGCCGCCCGCCGCTCCTGCAGCGCCATCACCGTGGCGAAGGCGTCGCGGTAGCCGGCCAGCCCGTCGCGCATGCGCGTGACCGCGTCCCGCAGCTCCGGATCGCTGACGCGGGAGGAGGCGTCCTCGATCAGGTGCAGCGTGCTCGCCGTACGCTCGCGCACCGCCTTGGCCGACTCCTCGGCGCCGGTCAGCAGGAAGGCCTTGACGTTGATCTGCACCGCCAGCATGTCGGCCTGGATGTTGCCCAGGTCGTTGGTCTGCCGCGCCAGCGTGTAGTAGGTGGCGAAGCCCGTCTTCGCCCGCGACAGCGCGTAGACACCGAGCGCGCTGATCGCCACCAGGAAGACCAGAATGCCCATGCTGCCGGCCGCGATCTTCGTCCCGACCCGCATGGTCTTCAGCGCGTTCATGACGACGTCCCTCCCCTGGCTGGCGTCATTTTCCGTTCGGTGCGATCAGGCCCTGACCAGACTGCGGCGGGTGCGCGCCCTTGCCTTGGCCGGCCACATCCAGGCGGCCAGTGCCGGGGTCAGCAGCAGCGTGCCCAGCATGTTCACCAGGAAGAAGAAGCAGAGCATCAGCCCCATGTCGGCCTGGAACTTCAGCGCCGAGAACACCCAGGTCGCGACACCCACGGCCAGCGTGAGGCCGGTGAACAGCACGGCATTGCCCGTCTCGCGCAGCGTCTGCAGGTAGGCCTCGCCGATGGGCCGTCCCTCCTTCAGGTAACCCTGCATGCGGCTGAAGATGTAGATGCCGTAGTCGACGCCGATGCCCACGCCCAGCGCCTCCACCGGCAGGGTCGACACCTTCAGCCCGATGCCCAGCAGACTCATCACCGCATTGCCCAGCACCGTCGCCAGCACCAGCGGCAGGCAGATGCACGCCGTGGCGCGCAGGGAGCGAAAGGTCAGCAGGCACATGCCCACCACCGCCGCGTAGACCAGCGCCAGCATTTCCGCCTTGGCGTCCTTCACCGCCTCGTTGGTGGCGGCCATGACGCCAGCGTTCCCGGTGGCGAGGCGGAACGTGGCCGGCGCGTTCGGGTTCTCGGCGATGAACGCCTTGGCGGCGTCGGTGACGCGGTTGATCGTCTCCGCCTTGTGATCGGCCAGGAAGACCATCACCGGCATGACCGAGCAGTTGGCGTTCAGCAGGCCGGACGAGGTGTCCACCGACGCGATCGACTGCACCAGCAGCTCCGGCGTGCGCGGCAGGACGCGCCACTTCAGGTTCCCCTCGTTGAAGCCGGAGCTGACCATTTTGGCGATCTGCGGCAGGGAGATGGTGGTCTGCACCCCCTCCACGTTGCGCATGCGCCAGGCGAAGCGGTCGACCACCTCCATCACCGCCGGATCGATGCAGCCCTCCGCCTTCGTCTCGACGATCACCGACAGCACATCCACGCCCAGGTCGAACTTGCCGACGATGAAGGCCGTGTCGCGGTTGTAGCGGCTGTCGGCGCGCAGTTCCGGCACACCGGCGTCGATGTCACCGATCTTCAGGTTCCGCCCCTCCGCATAGCCCCAGACGCTGAGCGCCAGCGCCCCCAGCAGCAGCACGGCGGCCACCGGCCGGTTGGCGGCGCGGGCCATCAGGCGCCACATCGGCTCCTTGAACGCGGCCGCGCGGTGGATGCGGGCGTTGTAGCCCTCGGGAAGCTTGGCGTAAGACAGCAGAAGCGGCAGCAGGACCAGGTTGGTGACGATCACCGCGCCCACGCCCACCGAGGCGGCGATGGCCAGTTCCTGGATGATGCGGATCTCGATCATCAGCACCGCCAGGAAGCCCACCACGTCGCACAGCAGCGCCACCGCGCCCGGCAGCAGCAGCCGGCGGAAGGCGGTGCGCGCGGCCTCCACCTGCCCCTTGCCCTCGAACACCTCGGCCCCCACGGCGTTCACCATCTGCACGCCGTGGCTGACGCCGATGGCGAAGACCAGGAAGGGGACGAGGATCGACATGGGATCGATGCCGTAACCCATCGCCGCCAGCAGCCCCGCCTGCCACACCACCGCGACGACCGAGCACGCCAGCGGCAGCAGCGCCAGCTTCAGCGAGTGCGCGAACAGCCAGACCATGAGCGCCGAGACCAGCAGCGTGACGGCGAAGAACAGCACCACACCCTTGGCGCCCGCGGCGATGTCGCCGGTCGCCTTGGCGAAGCCGATGATGCGCACCTCCACCTTGTCGGTGCCGAGCGCGCGGATCTTCCCCTCCAGCAGGTCGGCGACCTTGATGTAGTCCAGGCGCCGGCCGGTCTCCGGGTCGCGCTCCTGCAATTGCGCGGTCACCATGGCGGCGGAGAAGTCGCGGGCGACGAGGCGGCCGACGTGCCCGCCCTTCACCGCGTTGTCGCGCACCTTGGCAAGCCCCGCCGGCGTGAGGGTGAAGTCCGACGGTACGACGTTGCCGCCGGCGAAACCGTCCTCGACGACCTCGATGAAGCGGACGTTGGGGGTGAACAGCGAGGTGACGGTCGGCCGGTCGACGCCGGGCAGGAAGTGCACCTCGTCGGTCACCGCCTTCAAGACCGTGAAGAACTCCGGCGTGAAGATGTCGCCGCCGCCCTTGGCCTCCAGCGCGATCATCAGGCGGTTGGCGCCGCCCAGCGCACGGTGGTCGAAGTAGGTCCGCATGTACTCGTGCTTGACCGGCACCAGCTTTTCGAAGCCGGCATCGACGCGCAGCCACGTGGTGGCGTAGCCCAGCGACACCGTCAGCAGGGCGAAGAGCACCAGCATCAGGCGGCGGTGGCCGAACACGAAACGTTCGACGGCGGAAATCAGAATGTTCATGGGGAGATCTCTCGCTCAGCCGGGCGCACGCCCTGCTCGCTCAGCAGCAACAACTGTCCGTTGCGGGCCTCGATGGCGCCGGAGAAGGCGGTGCGGCCGGGGATGACGGTGGCACGGAAGCTGCGCCCGCCGTCGCGGCTCACCAGCACCGTGCCGGCCAGTCCGGTCAGCACGACGGTCCCGTCGGCGCGCACCATGCCGCCCATGATCGAGGCGGTGACGCCCGTCTCCACCCGCGTCCAACGCCGCCCGCCGTCGTCGGAGCGGAAGACGTGGCCGCGCAGGCCGAACACCAGGATGCCGCCGTCGGCCGCCTGCACGGCGCCGAACAGCGACCCGTCGTAGGGAGAGTCCAGCGTCTCGAAACTCTTTCCTCCGTCGGCGGAGAGACGCAGGCTTCCGGCCTCCCCCACCACCAGCAGGCGGCCGTCACGCAGCGGCAGCAGCCCGTAAAGGTGCATGTCGCTGTCGGCGGCAGGGGCGCGGGTCCAGGTGGCGCCGCCGTCGGCCGTTGCCAGCACGGCGCCATAGGCGCCGACCGCGAGGCCGGTGTGCGCACCGGTGAAGTGCACGTCCAGAAGCGGCGCGCCGTCGCCGCCCTCGCGGTGCCGCAGGGTCCAGGTGGCGCCGCCGTCTGTGGTGCGCAGGATGACGCCGCCGTGGCCGACCGCCCAGCCGGTGCGCTCGTCGACGAAGCTGACCGCCGTCAGCGTGGCCCGTGTCGGCACCTGCGCCTGTTTCCACGTGGCGCCGCCATCGTCAGAGAACACGATGTGCCCGCGCTCGCCCACCGCCAGCAGGCGGTTGCCGAGCGCCGTCCCGTCCAGCAGCAGCGAGCGCGCCGCCAGCCGCGCCGGCTCCGCCGTCTCGACGGCGGCGGGAGCCGCGCCCGCTGCCGCCGTGCCGAGCAGCCCGACGGCCAGAAACGCCGCCGTCCAGGCACGCGCCCCCCGCCACGACCGTGGTCGCGTCATCGCAATCCTCCCCTGTCGCTTTGTTTCTGCTAGGCCCCTCTCCCTCGACGGGGGAGGAGTTGGGGAGAGGGTGGCTACGGCGAAGCCGGAAAAGACTCTCTTCCGCCCTGCCGGGCGTAATCCCCCTCTCCCCAAACCCCTCCCCCGCCGAGGGGAGAGGGGCTTACCGTCAGCGCGTGCCCTCGCGGCGCAGCGCGTCGGGGGTGAAGTCCTCCGTCGTCAGCGAGATGCCGAAGTTGTAGGAGTAGTTCGGGATGATGGCGCCCAGCGCGATGTACCGGCGCGCCTGGAGGTCGTAGTGCGCCTCCACGGCATAGTTGTGGACCGGCAGGTCGTAGAAGTTGATGCCGTATCCCTCCGACACGCGCCACAACTGGCCGCGGCCGTCGTACTGGTCGACCACGGCGGCCTGCCAGCTATCCTCGTCCAGGAAGAAGGTGCGCTTGGCGTAGATGTGCTGCGCCCCGCCCTTCAGCGTCGCCTCCACCACCCAGACGCGGTGCAGCTCATAGCGCAGCAGCTCCGGGTTCAGGTGCAACGGCTTCACGGAGTCCGCCGCGCCCGCGAGCTTGTAGGAATTGTACGGGATGTACACTTCCTTCTTTCCGACCAGCTTCCACTCGTACCGGTCGATGGCGCCGTTGTAGATGTCGAACTGGTCGGTGGTCCGCATGCCGTCCGACGCGGTGCCGGGGTTGTCGTAGGCGGTGCTGGGCGCCCGGCGCACGCGGCGCTGGCCGGGGTTGTAGAGCCACACCTCGCGCGGGTCGGCCACTTGGTTCAGCGTCTCGTGCGCCAGCAGGATCTGGCCGGCCAGACGCGCCGGGGCCGTCGTGCGCTGGAGCAGGAAGGTGACGCGGTTGCCGATGCTCTCCGGCGTGGCGTTCGGCAGGGCGTAGGGCGTCAGGAAGTCGTCCTCGAACTGCACCATGGTGAAATCGCCGCCCTCGGTCGGCGCCGCCTGCCCGATGATCCGCTTCATGACCGGCGGGCGCCAGCGCAGCAGGTGGTTCCAGATGGCCTCGCGCCCGTCCTTCGGGATCGGGAACGGCGGGGCAACGGCGGCACCCTTCACCGCGTTGCCGTCCTCCACCAGTTCCGCCGACGCCGCGTTGCGCAGCGCCGCGTCATAGACGCGCTGCGGGGCGGACGCGCTGCGGCGCGTCGGATAGACGTTGATCTTCCACGTCGGGTAGGCCTTCAGCATGGCCATCTGGCCCGGCGTCAGCTTCGCCGCGTGCTGGTCGGCGTTGGCGGCGGTGATGGTCAGCGTCGGCTTGTCGGCGGCGAACGGGTCGGCGTACTGCGAGCCCGGCTTCCAGCCGGACGGCGGTGCCGTGATGCCGCCGGTCCAGGCCGGGATGGTGCCGTCCTTGTTGCCGGCCTTCTCGGCGCCGAAGGGGGTGAGATCCTTGCCCAGCTTCGCCACCTGATCCGCCGGGGCCTTGGCAAGCGCCGGCCCGGCCGCCATGCCGGCCGCCAGCACGGCGACCAGTGCAAACTTGGTCTTCAACACGGTATTCCTCCCTGGAAGGATTTTTCAGCGGATGATCAGAACGAGTACTTGACGACCAGCGAGACGAAATCGCGGTCGCGGATCAGGTTCTTGTCCCCGCCGCCGAAGAAGTTCGTGTAGGCGATCTCGGCCTGATACCGCTCCAGGTAGGTGGCGGTCAGCGCCAGGGTCACGGCCTTGCGCCCCTCCACGAAGGTGCCGAGCGGGTTCGGCGTGGTGCCGTTCACGTCGTGCGCGAAGCCGATGGACGGCTGCAGGTTCATGCCGCCGATGGCGTTGTTGTAGTCGAAGCGCGCGACCGCCCGGTACCCCCAGGAGAACGGCGTGGCATAGCCGCCGTACTGCGTGGTCGCCGCCGTCGTGCCGGGGAACGCCGGGTTGCCGCTCAGCACCGTGCCCGGCGCGTCGTAGCGCAAGGTCTCGCTGCCCGGCATGTTGCGGATGTGCGTGAAGCCCACCTCGCCCACCAGCACCCACTGGTCCGCACCGATGGCGGGGCCGAAGACCCGGGTGGCCGTGGCCTGCGCCTGGACCACGTCGTGCAGGCGGTAGCCGGCGATGGTGGAGTTGAACCGGTTCGGCAGGTTGGCCGCCGTGATCGGGCTCTGGCGCAGGATCTGGTTGGTGTTGAGCGCCGCCAGGGTGCCGCGGCAGGTGGCGCCGGTGGGGGCCGTGAGGCATCCGCCGGATGTCGCGGCGATCGCCGGGGCCAGGGCCGCCTGCAACAACTCGATGTCGTCGATCTGGATCGGCTGGTCCTTGCGGTACGACACTTCGCCCTGCAGCGACAGGTCGCCGAAGGTGGTGTTGAAGCTGGTGCCGAACAGCTTGATGTCCTTCGGGTATCTTAGAAGCGTGCGGGACGTCTCCGCGTAATCCGTGATGTCGGTCGTGAAGTTGCCGGCGGCGGCCAGCGTGGCGCTCCGCACCGCGGCGGCCAGCGTGCCGGTGCGGGCGCTCACCACCGGCATGCGGCTGTGATAGTTGATGTAGTAGGCGCCGAATTCGGTGTTGTTCAGCTCCTTGGCGAAGTAGCGGGCGGCGAAGCCGTACTGGCCACCATCGTCCGGCCTCTCCTCGTCCACCGGCACGCGCGAGCCGAACGGCGTGACCGGCGTGCGCACGCTGCGCCGGTTGTCCGGCACCAGCCGGTTGCCGTAGCCGATGTAGGCCCCGTTGCGGAACCCGTCGGGCGTGGCGAAGTCGTTGGTGCTGAAGAAGGTGCCGGCCGGCTCCAGCCGATTCTTGCCCCATTTGGCCTGATAGAAGCCCTCGATGCTCAGGTCCTCGGTGATGCCCAGCTTGATGCTGGCGATCGGCAGCGGCAGAAAGGCTTGACGCAGCTCCGAGCCCGGCGTGCGGAGCGCCGCGACGTTGACGGGATTGATGACATTGATGCCGTTGGGGATGAAGGTGCTCTCGCCCCAGCTCAGCACCTGGTTGCCGACGCGGACATCGAGCGGGTGTTCGAGAACATCGAAATTGCCGTAGACATAGGCGTCCAGCAGCTCGCCGCCGCGCCCGACCAGCCGCTTGGCGTTCTCCTCCAGCGGGCGGAAGGCGCGGTCGCCGTTGGTGTTGGTGAAGTCGTAGAAGTAGGTGCCGCGGACGAAGGCACCCAGGTTCTGGTACTTCACCGCCAGCTCGTGCGTGGCGCGCACCTGCGACGAGACGATGCCCTTGTCGTAGTTCAGGTTGCCGTCGTCGCCGTTGATCGATCCGCCGCAACCGCCGTTGGCGCGGCCGATCAGCCGGCAATCGCGGTCCTGCACACGGGCCTGCACGCCCGCCTGCAGCGTCGTGTCGAAGTTGATCCTGACGTCGCCGACCGTGTAGTCGAGCGCCATGGCCGGCGCCGCCGACAGCAACGACAGCACGCCGCTGCCCGCGAGCAGGGCGGCACGCAGCCGGCTTGGTGTCTTCGATGTTCTCCCGCAAGGCATTGGTTACTTCCCCAGACTCGAGTTGTTTGTTTTTTCACGTTCACCGTCATGCCCGGCCTTGTGCCGGGCATGACGAGTTGGAAAAGGTCAGAACGCCTCGGCCTCCACCGCCATCAGCGTCTCGCCGCCGGCCAGGATCGTCTTGAAGAGCGCGTCGGTCTGCGGCAGCAGCTTGGCGACGTAGAAGCGCGCGGTCTTCACCTTGGTGTCGTAGAAGCGGGCGTCCCCCTCCCCGGCCGCCAGCTTCGCCGCCGCCGTCTCCACCATGCGCGCCCACAGGTAGCCCAGCGCCACCAGCGCGAAGAAGCGCAGGTAGTCGGTGGAGGCCGCCGCCGCCTCGTCCGGGTTCTTCATCCCCTTCTGGGCGATCAGCGCGGTGACCTGCTGGAGCTTGGCGAAGGCCTTGGCGAGCGGCAGGACGAACGGCGCCATCTCGGCGTCGTCCATCTTCGCCTCGATGAAGGCCGACACCGGGTGGAAGAAGCGGCGCAGCAGCCGCCCCATGTCCTGCGGCATCTTGCGGCCCACGAGGTCCAGCGCCTGGATGCCGTTGGTTCCCTCGTAGAGCTGCGTGATGCGGGCGTCGCGGACGAACTGCTCCATGCCGTGCTCGCGGATGAAGCCGTGACCGCCGAACACCTGGACACCCAGGTTGGTCACCTCGAATCCAGCGTCGGTGAGGAAGGCCTTCACCACCGGAGTCAGCAGCGCCACCAGATCGTCGGCCTCCCGCCGTACTTCCGGATCCGCGTGGCTCTCGGCCCGGTCGATGTTCATGCCAACCCACACGGCCAGCGCGCGGGCACCCTCGACGTAGGCGCGCATGGTCATCAGGTTCTTGCGCACATCGGGGTGGACGATGATCGGGTCGGCCGCCTTCTCCGGCGCCTTCACCCCCGTCACCGAACGGCCCTGCAACCGGTCGCGGGCGTAGGCGACGGCGTTCTGATAGCTGACCTCGGCCAGCCCAAGCCCCTGGATGCCGACACCCAGGCGCGCCGAGTTCATCATGGTGAACATGGCGCGCATGCCCTTGTGCGGCTCACCGATCAGCCAGCCGGAGGCATCGTCGAAGTTCATGACGCAGGTGGCCGAGGCCTTGATGCCCATCTTGTGCTCGATGGACCCGCAGGCCACGCCGTTGCGGGCACCCGGCGTGCCGTCCGCGTTGGGGATGAACTTCGGCACCAGGAACAGGCTGATGCCCTTCACCCCGGCCGGTGCGTCGGGCAGCTTCGCCAGCACGAGGTGCAGGATGTTCTCGGTCAGGTCGTGCTCGCCGGCCGAAATGAAGATCTTGGTGCCGGTGATCCGGTAGGCGCCGTCCTCGCCCGGCACCGCCTTGGTGCGGATCAAGCCCAGGTCGGTGCCGCAGTGCGGCTCGGTCAGGCACATGGTGCCGGACCACGTGCCGTCCACGATCTTCGGCAGGTAGCGGTCCTTCAGCTCCTGCGTGCCCCAGCGGTGCAGCGCGTTGTAGGCACCGTGGCTGAGGCCGGGGTACATGCCGAAGCTGAGGTTGGAGGAGCAGACGAACTCCTCCAGCGCGAACTGCACGGTGTGCGGCAGGCCCTGGCCGCCGAACGCCGGGTCGGTGGACAGGCCGGTCCAGCCGCCCTCGCGGAAGGCCGTGTAGGCTTCCTTGAAGCCCTTGGGCGTGGTGACGACGCCGTTCTCCAGCCGGCAGCCTTCCTCGTCGCCGCTGCGGTTCAGCGGGAACAGGACGTTCTCGCAGAACTTGGCACCTTCGCTCAGCACGGCGTCGATGAGGTCGGGGGTGTGCTCCTCGTGGCCCGGCAGTTGCGCCAGCTCGCCCACGTCGAAGAGTTCGTTCAGCACGAAGCGCACGTCGTCGAGCGGCGCCTTGTAGATGGGCATGGGTCTCTCCAGGAGTTCGGGGGCGGCGTCAGTTGCGCAGCGGCTTGCCGGTGGTCAGCATGTGCTCGATCCGGGCGATCGAGCCGGGGGTGCGGATCAGCGCCATGAAGTGGCGGCGTTCCAGCTCCAGCAGCTCGTCCTCCGTCGTCACGCGCGTGATGTCGGTGTCGCCGCCGGACAGCACCTTGGCCAGCTCGCCGGCCACCACCACGTCGTGCGGCGTCGCCTTGCCGGTGGCGCGGAAGCCCTCGACCGCGAGGCCCAGCGCCACGCGGGCGGTCGGGCCCGGCAGGCGGATCTCCACCGGCTCCGGCGGGGTGTAATCAGCCGCCAGTTCCAGCGCCTTGGCCTTGGCGTCGGCCAGCAGGCGGTCGCGGTTCATGGTGATGCCGTCGCCGGCGCGCAGGAACTTCAGGTCGCGCGCCTCCATGGCCGACTTGGCGACCTTGGCGGTGGAGATCGCCTCGAACGCCGCACCGATGGCCGGCATCGGGCCGCCCGGCCGCTTGGCGTCCGTCATGTGGCGGATCACCAGCTCCTTGCAGCCGCCCCAGCCGGGGATCAGACCGACGCCGACCTCGACAAGGCCCATGTAGGTCTCGGCGTGCGCCTGCACGTGGTCGCAGTACAGCAGGATCTCGCACCCGCCGCCCAGCGCCATGCCGGCCGGCGCGCCGACCACCGGGAAGGGGGCGAACTTCAGCGCCTTGTAGGTCAGCTGCCCGCGCTCGCCCATCGTCTCGATCTCGGACCACAGCGCGATGTTGAGCGCGAACAGCGCGAGGCCCAGGTTGGCGCCGACCGAGAAGTTGTCCGCCTCGTTGTGGACGACCAGCGCCTTCCACGCACCCCCATTTTTACCATAGGGGCCGTCGCCGATCAGCGAAATGGCACGCTGGGCCATCATCATGATCTCGCCGTCCAGCGCGTTCATCTTGGAGGTGAACTCCAGGCACAGCACGCCGTCGCCGATGTCCCACAGCGCAGCCGAGGCGTTCTTCGCCACCGGCTTCGACGCCCGCTTGACGTCGGAAAGCAGCAACACGCCGTCCGGCCGCACCACGTCGGCGTAGCCGCCGTCCACGGTCAGGTATTGCAGCTTCCCGCCCTCGACGCGGTAGAAAGTGCGCCCGGCCGCCGCGCGCACCAGGGCCGGCACCGCGTGCCCGTCGGCGGCCAGGGCGTCGGCCAGCCACTGGGCCCCCAGCTTGTCGATCAGCTCGAACGGGCCGAACTTCCAGTTGTAGCCCAGGCGCATGGCCTCATCGACGGCGACGATGTCGCCGGCGATCTCCGGCACCAGGCTGGCGGCGTAGGACAGCGTCTCCAGCAGGACGCGGCGGGCGTAGCGCCCACCCTTGTCCTCGTGCCGCACCAGCGCGGTTAGGCCGTCCTTGGCGGCGTTCACGCTGTCGAGCTGCGCCTTGACCGTCTTGCGGTACTCGCCGGTGACGAGGTCGATGGCCTCGCGAACCTTGCCGCCGCCCGCCTTGTTGACGCGGTAGAAGCCGCCCTTGCCCTTCCGGCCGGTGTAGCCCTCGGCGATCATGCGGCGGAACAGCTCCGGCTCGCGGTGCAGCGCGCGGTAGGCGTCGTCCGGCGGCAGCGTCGCCAGCAGCGACCTGGCGATGTACGGCATCAGGTCGAGGCCGACGAGGTCGATCAGGCCGAACACGCCGGTCTTCGGGATGCCCATCGGGCGGCCGACGACGGCGTCCGCCTCTTCCACCGTCAGGCCCAGGTCCATGGCGGCGTTGACGGCGCTCTGGATCCAGAAGGTGCCGATGCGGTTGGCGATGAAGCCCGGCCGGTCCTTGCAGTGCACCACGCCCTTGCCCAGGCGCACGTCGGCGAAGCGCGACACCGCCTCCACCACGTCCGCACTGGTGTGCTCGCCGGCCACCACCTCAAGGAGGCGCATGTAGCGCGGCGGGTTGAAGAAGTGGGTGACCAGGAAGTCGCGGGCGAACGCCTCGCTCTGCCCCTCCACCAGGTTCCTCAGCGGGATGGTCGAGGTGTTGGAGGAGACGATGGAGCCCGACTTGCGGACGGCATCCACCTTCCTGTAGAGGTCCGACTTCACCGCCGGGTTCTCGACGACCGCCTCGATGATCCAGTCGACGCCGGCCAGCTTGCCCAGGTCGTCCTCAATGTTGCCGGGGGTGACCAGCCTGGCGTTCTTCTTGTGCATGAAGGCCGCCGGCTCCGCCTTCAGCAGGCGGTCGACGGCGCTCTTGGCGACGATGCTGCGGTCCTCGGCACCTTGCGGCACGATGTCCAGCAACAGGACGGGGACGCCCGCGTTGGCGATGTGGGCGGCGATGCCGGCCCCCATGACGCCCGAGCCGATGACGGCTGCGCTCTTGATCTCCATGGTCCGGCGCTCCCCGCTCACACCGCTTCCAGGACGGTGGCGATGCCCTGCCCGCCGCCGATGCACTGGGTCGCCAGCGCGAACTGGCCGCCCTCGCGCTTCAAGAGCGCCGCCGCCTTGCCGGTGATGCGGGCACCGGTGGCGCCCAGCGGGTGGCCGAGCGCCAGAGCGCCGCCGTCCAGGTTCACCTTGGCCTCGTCGAAGCCCAGCTCGCGCGCCACCGACAGCGCCTGCACGGAGAACGCCTCGTTGCTCTCGATCACCGACAGGTCCTTCACCTCGATGCCGGCGCGCTGCAGCGCCTTGCGGCTGGCCGGAACCGGGCCGATGCCCATGATCGTCGGGTCGCAACCGGCCACGGCGGTGGAGCGGATGCGGGCGAGGATCTTCAGCCCGTGCGCGCGGGCAAACTCCTCGCTCACCACCAGCGTCGCCGACGCGCCGTCGGTGAGGGGGGAGGAGGTGGCGGCGGTGACACTGCCCTGCGCGTTGAAGGCGGGCTTCAGCGTCGCCAGCGATTCGACGCTGGCCTCCGCGCGGATGCCGCCGTCGCGCACCACCAGGGCGCCGTCCGGTGTGCGGATGGCCACGATTTCGTCATCGAACCGGCCGGCCGCCTGGGCCGCCGCGGCCTTGTGGTGCGAGCGGACGGCGAACGCCTCCTGCTCGGTTCGCGCGATGCCGTACTTGGCGGCGAGGTTCTCGGCCGTGATGCCCATCGACATGTAGGCGCCGGGGTCCTTCTCGGCCAGCGTCGGGTTGGGCATCGGGTTGAAGCCCATCATCGGCACGCGGGTCATGCTCTCCACGCCCGCCGCGATGAAGGCTTGGCCGGAGCCCAGCGCGATGGCGCCGGCCGCCATATGCACGGCCTGCATGGAGGAGCCACACCAGCGGTTGACCGTGGTGCCGGCGACGCTGCGCGGCAGGCCGGCGATCATGCCGATCAGGCGCGCCACGTTGAAGCCCTGCTCGCCCTCCGGGAAGGCGCAGCCGAGGATCAGGTCCTCGATCGCGTCGGCGTCGATCCGCGTTCTGTCCAACAGGCCGCGCACGACCTGGGCGGCCAGATCGTCCGGGCGCACCCGGATCAGTTCGCCCTTGTTGGCGATGGTGAACGGCGAACGGGCGTAGCCGACGATGACAGCGTTGCTCATGTTTCCTGGGCTCCTACCTGCCGGTCCTGTGCGGGCCGCGACAATGAATGGGGCTTTGGCACCAGCGATACCGCTTATGCCATTCCGTTTACGTAAAGGTTATGTCAGCCGCGCCCCACGCGGGCCGGGGATACCCCGGCCGCCGGTTCATCGGCCGTGCGACGTTCGGGAAGGTCCGGTTAGGCCGCTCCCATCGCGCGCCGGCGCCGCGCGCCGGTGCTGCGGGGGCCGCTGTCGGCCCAGGGATGGTTGGCGTGTCCGTACACCACGTGATTCATCGCTTCCCCCTGCTTTCCCGTCCTCTGCCCGCGGTGCATGGCCGCGCGCTTGTTTTTTTGTTTCTCGGCCTCTCCGGACCGGGATGCCGTTGGACCAGCCTTCAGCGAGGCAGACGATACGCATGAGTGACGTAAGCGTCAACATATTAAATCGACTGTTCGCTTCATAAAGTTACATACGCGAGCGTATGGCGTGCATGACATTGGGCCGCGCCTTTGGCCTGGCCCAACCTACGGGCGAATGGACGCCGCGGTAGGTTGGCGCCAAGCCGACGGCGCGTCCCAACGTCATGCATTGATCAAGGCGGAGATTACGCGATCGGCGCCCGCAGGCGACCGGTCTGGCGCAGGGTGTCCGACGGCTTCTCGCCGAACATCTGGTTGTAGTAGGTGGAGAACCGGCCGAGGTGCCAGAAGCCGTGGTTCATCGCCACCTCCGCAACCGTGGTGGCGCGCGGGTCGGCCGCCAGCAGTTCGCGCCGCGCGGCGTTCAGGCGAATCATGCGCAGGTAGGCGTTGGGCGAGATGCCCACCACGTCGGCGAAGCAGTATTCCAACATGCGCGTGCTGACGCCCAGCGCCTGCGCGATCTGCGCCACCGACATCAAATCGTCCGGGTGGGCGCGCACGTATTCCCGCACGCGGTTGACCAGCGCGTGCCGTTGCGACGGCACCAGCCCCCGCCCGCCGTCGCGCCGGCTGGCCAGCATGGCCTCCAGCGCCAGCACGCACCGGTCCCAGATGGCCAGTTGGAAGGCGCCGTTGCGGCGGGGGTCGGCGCGCTGCCTGTCGTCACGCGACAGGTCGTCCATAAGCCAGTACAGCCAACTGCGCAATTCCACGGCCAGCGGCGAGAAGAAGGCGCCGTTGCCGCGCAATTCGCCCAGGTCGGGCAGGACCAGCTTCATGTCGCGCAGGAAGTCGCACTCGACGCTGACGGCGATCACGTTCATCAGGCCAGAGCACATGAACTCCGTCGGCGTCGACTGGGAGAACAGGAGGACGTCCCCCTCGCCCACCGTCTTCCCTTCGAAGCGCGCCGGCTCCGAATCCGGCAGCGGCATGCCCAGCACAATGGTGCCCGGCGGCGGTGCCGTGTACTGCTGCAGGCGCAGGTTCGTCACCTCGCGGAACAGGCGCATGCCGCGCGCCGCCATCTCGGACACCTCGCCGACGAAGCGGCCGGGTGCAAGCTGCCGATAGTCCTGGGTCCACCCGGGCAGCGCGTGCTCCTGGTCACACACATCGTGTGTGACGCCGGTCTGCATGCGCAACGGCTCCGCGTTGACCACTTCCTCTCTCCCGTATGACATCCCTTCGCATGAAATTGTTGGGCGCCAATGCATATTGGTGTCAATCAAAAATAAGTCGTATCGAAGTCCGTTTCGCAAATCGGATAGTCGTGGTGACATTGGCCTTGCCGCTTTGAAAAGGATGATCAGGTGCCCATGAAGCGAGCACGCCAGGCCTGCATTCGGGCTTGCCCGCCGCGATTCACCTCGCTCTTTTGCACTGCACAAAAAATCAGCTTTGCCGTATTACACGGCACCCCGGCCGCCCGCCCTCACATCAGCACGGCAATTTCATCGACACGACGCCGCCGGCGTTCGCATTCCGGATAGTTCGCGGGCACGCCGCCCCCGTACAGTCGCCGGAAGCTGCAGCCATGCAGTCCCAGAAAACGAATCCCGCGAACGAAGAATCGGAGAGGTGCAATGGGGAACGTGAAGCACGCACGCGTCACTCTTTGGGCGGCGCTGCTCGCCGGGGCGCTGTCGGGGCCGGCGCTGGCCGACGTGACGGTGTTCGAGAAGGACGGAATCAAGCTCGACGTCGGCGCCACGGCCGGCGCCGGCCTGTTCCACGTCGGCAACACCTTCTTTGGCGCCGGCGTCACCCGGCCCAACGGCAACGTCGACCGCAACCCGACCTGGGGCGAGGGCTTCCTGGCGCCGAGCGCGCTGCTCACCATCGATACCGGTGCGGCCGGCACCATCTATGGTGGAATCCGCGTCGTCGGCGCCGCCACGATCGGCGACGGTGACGCCGGCGGGTTCGTGCAGCGCGAGGAGGCCAAGCTCGACCTCGATCACGCCTACGCCGGCTGGCGCTCCGGCAAGCTGTTCGGCAGCCTGGGCGAGGACGTGCTGGACCTGTCCTTCGGCCGGCAGCCCTACACCATCGGCGACGGCTTCCTGATCGCCGACGGCAACTTCGAATTCGGCCGCGAGGGTGCGTACTGGCTGGCCCCGCGCAACGGCTGGCAGCCGGCGGCCATCGCGCGGATCAAGGTCGATCCGGTGCAGGTCGACCTCTTTCGTCTGAAGAGCGACCGCAACAGCGGTTCCGACATCATCTACGGCGTGAACCTGGACTGGAAGAGCGGGGCGGAGGGCAAGAACGTCGTCGGCGGCAGCTTCCTGCGCATTGACGATTCGGCCATCCCCACGCGCGACGGCCTGCGCGTCTTCAGCGTGCGCGCCCAGGGCAACTTCATCCCCGCCGTGCCCGACCTGTTCCTGGCCGGCGAGTTCGTGACCCAGCACAACGACCGCGCCGGCGCCGACGTGGACGCCCGCGCCTGGTACGGCGAGGCCGCCTACACGCTGTCCTCCGTCACCTGGACGCCGAAGGTCGGCTACCGCTATTCGCACTTCAGCGGCGACAAGCCGGGCACGGCCAAGAGCGAGGCGTACGATCCTCTGCACTACGGCATGGCGCGCGGCTGGGGCACGTGGTTCCAGGGCGAGATCACCGGGCAGTACTACCTGGCCAACTCGAACCTGAACGTGCACACGATCTCGGCCGCCGTGCAGCCGACCGAGAAGCTGACGCTCAGCGCGCTCTACTACGTCTTCGACTTCGACCGCACCCCGGCCGGCATCACCAGCAAGCACTTCGGCAACGAGCTGAACCTGATCGCCGACTATGCCGCCACCGAGAACCTGACCTTGAGCGGCGTCTTCGGCTGGCTGCGGCCGGGCGAAGGCGGCAAGCAGGTCTTCGGACGGGACAAGGACACCACCCTGTTCGAGGTGATCGCGCTGGCGAAGTTCTGATACGCGACGGTGTTGGGCCGCCCATCGGTTGGCCCAACCTACCGGAAATCCTTATATTTTCGTCTTGGCCGGGCTTGTCCCGGCCATCCACGTTCCTTGGATTGGTCGGAGTGGATGGATGCCCGGGACAAGCCCGGGCAAGACGAGAAATCGTCCGTAGGCTGGGCTAGGCGTCAGCGCGGCCCAACACCGTCCCTCACCGCACCTTCCGCCACCCCGCCACCGCCGCGCCGAGCAGCACAAGCACCAGACCGATCCACACCCAGGACGCCAGCGGAAAGGTCTTCACCACCACCGGCACGTCGGCCACGCCGTCTCCGTGCCCGACCGGCGGCACCCACACCTGCACATCGCGCCACAGCCCGCGGTGCAGGAACGGATCGAGCAGACGATCCTTTCCCGCGGCATAGCGGGCATAGCGGTAATCCAGCATCTCGCACATCATCCGCACCGGCCCCTGCCCGGCCGCCGCGCCCACCGTCTCCAGCGCGACGGCGTGCCCCGTGCGCTCCAGCAGCACGCGCCCGTGCTCGGCCAGCGTCATGCGGATGTCGGCGACGGAGCGCAGCCCGTCCGGCAGCGATTGCGGCGCGCTCAGCCCGATCGCCACGGTGAACCCGTCGGCGAACGGCTGCGGCCGATCGAAGTCGCGCGGCCACGCCAGGATGCGCTGCGAATAGGTGTCCAGCACCGTGGCGACCAGCAGCCCGACCAGCGCCACCACGACGCCGACGTGCAGCACGGCGATGGGGACGACGTGCCCGAACGCCACCCGCGCCGGCACGCCCGCGCGCAGCCGCCGCCACGCCCAGCCAGCCAGCGCCACCGCCAGCCCCGCCAACGCCGCCACCAGCGCGTCCAGAAGCGCGAACGACGCCACCGTGCGGCCCGACGTCATGCCGTCACCGGCGTAAAGCCGCGCGAACAGCGCCCCGCCCCACGCCACGCCGGCCACGAGAACCGCCGTGGCCCCCAGCGTCGCCAGCCAGCGCCGCCGCCCGCGCAACGGCACAAAGTGATGGAAGCCGACCAGCCCGACGATCAGCCCGACCGCCGCCAGCGCCCGGTTGATGGCGAAGGGGTTGGGCTCCCACTGCGCGAAGGCCTGGCGCAGCGTGTCCAGTTCAGCGGGCGCCGTGAAGCGGGCCAGCGTCTCGTAGAACGGCTTCAGCTCCGGCGGCCGCGCCCAGCCCAGCGCCGCCCCCAGGTACGCCTGCCCCAGGTAGGCGCCCGCCACCCCGGCGCAGGCCAGCAGCGACACCGCCGCCAGCGTCATCGTCGCCTGCGGGCGCGGCCCCGCCCCCGGCATCTGCCGCCGGCGCAGGCTCCACACCAGCCCGCCCAGCAGGGCAAGCGCCAGCAGCGCCGCCGCCACAGCCAGCACCGGCAGCGACGTCTCGCCCACGTAGCGGTGCGAGGAGGCGAGTTGCGGACTGCGCGTCACCACCATGGACAGCAGCACCAGCACGCCGGTCGCCATCCCCAGCGCCGGGTGCAGCCGCGCGTACGCGCCGTCGGGCCGGTAGGCGTTCAGCAGGTGCAGGTGCGCGGTCGCCGTGGCCCACACCAGGAAGACCGAGGTCTGCACCGGGTCCCAGTGCCAAAACTGCCCGAAGGTGAAGTCCTCGTACGCCCACCACATGCCGGACGCGAGGCCCAGCGACAGCACGAACCATCCCGCCCGCGCCCAGACGGCGGCGATCCCCCGCCACTCGCCCGCGCCGCGCGCCAGCGCCTCCAGCGCCGCCGCCCAGGGCAGCAGGAACAGTGTGCCGGCCAGAAAGATGAAGGGCGGGTGCAGCAGCATCCAGACGCGCCGCAGATGCAAATTGCCGCCGACGAACGGCTTCTGCGCCAGCTCCGCCGCGCTGGTCGGCGCAAACGGATCCCAGGCGACGGCGGCCCCGGCAAACAGCAGCGCCACCGCCAACGCCCCGCGCCCGCCCCAGCCCGGCCGCCGCAGCAGCCGCGCGGCACCCACGGCCGACAGCGCGGCGAGCAGCAGCAGCGTGCCCTCCTCCCCGCTCCACAGCCCCGCCGCCTTGACGTACCACGCCAGTTGCGGCGCGCCGTAGAGCCAGACCTGCCGGACGGAAAAGTCGTCGAGCAGGAAGCGCGACGTGACGTCCGCGGCCAGCACCACCAGCACCCCGGCCGCAGCCACGGCCGACCAACGGCGTCCGCCGACGAGCGCCCACGCCAGCAGCAGCGCGGCGGCGACCAGCGCGACACGTTCAATCATCAAGGGTCTTCCGCTCCCGCCCGTGCCAGCGCGCGACGCGCCGCAGGTGCCCCACCGCCTCCGCGTGACCCGCCACTCCGGCCGACGCCAGCACCGCCAGCAGGTGCCCCACGGCAAGGCTCGCCCCGCCGGCGCGCGGCGGACCTTCCAGTTCGTCCAGCCGGCGCGGGCAGGCGCCGAACAGTCCGGGCAGCACCGACACCTCCCCCGGCGCACACCGCGCGTCACCGCTGGCGGCGATCACCGTGGGGTAGGCCGCCGGCCACACCATCCCGCCGCGCGCGGGGCTTGAGGCCACCATCACCACGCCGCGCCCCGCCGCCTCGGCCACCGCGTCCGCCAGCACCGCGCGGTCGGCCGGCAGGCCGAAGCTCATGCCGACGAGTTGCGCGCCCTGCTCCACCGCCCAGCGCAGCGCCGCCGCCGCCTGCGCCGCCGTGGTCGCCGGCCCGGTCAGGAAGATCTGCGCGTCGATCAGTTCCGCGTCCGGCGCGGCGGCGCGCAGAATGGCGGCGATGGCCGTGCCGTGGCCGATCGGATCGGGGCGCGGCGCCACCACGTCCACGCCGTCCTCACCCAGCGCGAAGGTGGCGCGCGCCACGGCCGGCGTGTCGCCGATGCCGCTGTCCACAAGCGCGATCCTCATGCGACCTCCCGCACCGGCGGCTCACGGTGCAGCACGCCGCCATCCATCCGGTAGACCGCCGCGCAGCCCGCCAGCGCCTCGGCCCGATGGCTGATCACAACGCGCGTGCGCCCGGCGAACAGATCGTCCACCGCCGCCGCCAGCCGCTCCGCCGCGTCGGCGTCCAGCGCCGACACCGGCTCGTCGAGGATCAGCACGTCCGGCCGGGACAGCAGCGCACGGGCCAGCGCCACGCGCTGCCGCTGCCCGCCGGAGATCGAAGAAGCCCACGCCCCCATCGGCGTGTCCAGCCCCTGCGGCAGCGCATCGATCCACGACGCGATCTGCGCCGCCTCCACCGCGCGACGCAGGGTCGCCGCGTCCACATCGCCCAGCCCGAAGCGCAGGTTGTCGGCGATGGTGCCGGGCAGCCACGGCGCCTCCTGCCCCAGCACGGCGACGCGCGACCGCAGCTCGGCAAGGCGCACGGCGCGCAGGTCCACGCCGTCCAGCGCGATGCGCCCGGCGTCCGGGTCGTAATGGCGTTGCAGCAGGTCCACCAGCGTCGACTTGCCGGCCCCCGACGGCCCGACGATGCCGACCTTCGCCCCCGCCGGCACGTGCAGCGACACGCCATACAGCACCGGCCGGCCGGGATCGTGCGCGAAGGTCACGCCCTCCAGCTCCAGCGCTCCCCCGCCGCGCGGCATCGGCACGGGCTTCGGCGGGTCGCTGACCGCCGGCCGTTCGTCGAACAGGGCACGCACGCGCTCCAGCGACACGCGCGCCCGCTGCACGGCCACCGCGAGGCCCAGCAGCCCCTGAGTCGGCCCGGTGGCCCGGCCGAGGTAGGCGGTGAAGGCGATCAACGTGCCCAGCGACAGGTCGCCCTCGATCACGCGCACGCCGCCCCACACGAACACCGCCGCGTTGCTGGCCGACGTCATCAGCGCCGGCACGCTGCCCACGGTGAAGGACGCCATCTGCTGGCGCATCAGCCCGCCGAGGAACGCACGGTCGAGCCCGCCCAGGCGCTCCGCCTCCTGCCGTTCCGCGCCGGCCGCCTGGATCAGCTTCATGGCCGACAGGCGCTGCACCAGGAAGCCGGTGATGTCGCCGGAGCGCTCACGCACCGCGCGGGTGGTGCGCTCGATCCACGGACGGGTGCGGCGCAGGAACAGGATCTGCGCGGGCAGCAGCAGGAAGGCCACCGCCGTCAGCGCCGGGTCGAGCAGCACCATCAGCACCACTGCCCCGGCCAGTGTAATCACGGAATTCACCGCCGATAGCGGTGCGTCGACGACGAAGCGCTGCACCTCGGCGATGTCGCCGTCCAGCCGGCTCATCACGTCGCCGGCCGAGCGCGTGGCGTAGAAGCGCGGCGGCAGGGTCTGCAAATGCCGGTACAGGCTCTCGCGCAGGTCGAACAGCACCTCGGCCGAGGCGCGCACGTAGAGCCAGCGGTTGGCGCCGGACAGCAGCGTGGACACCAGCCCGACGCCCAGCATGGCGCCCGCCAGCGTCACCAGCAGCCGGGCGTCGCCGGCCAGCAGCGCGTCGTCGATGATCAGCTTGGTCAGCCACGGCTGCGCCAGCGAGAACCCCACCCCGCCCAAGGAGAGCGCGAACGCCGCCGCCAACGGCTTCCACCGCGGCCGGACATAGCCGAAGGCCCAACGGAACGGGGTGGGGTGAGGTACTGCCGGCATTCGCCGAAGCCTCCCAATCTCGTTGTTCTGCCGTCATCCCCGCAAAGGCGGGGATGACGTTAGAAAAACTCCCTCCCCCGCCGGAGGCGGGAGAGGGAGATTACACCTTACCGCTTGGCGATCCTCAGCGACGCGATGCCCTGGTCCGGGCAGCCGGGGATTTCGATCATCGCCAGACGGTCCAGCGTGTCGGACGAATGCACGCCGATGTCGCACATGGTGCCGCCAACGTACAGCTCCTTGCCGTCGGCCGAGACGTTGATGGCGTAGTAGGTGTGCGGCAGGTCGATGCGCTTGACCAGCTTGCCCTCCGCCGCGTCGATCTTGGAGAGCTGCGAGTAGACCGAGAAGACCTCGCTCTTGCGCACCGGGTTCACGACGGACGAGAAGATCACCACGCTGGTGTCCTCGAAGTCCTTCATGTCCACCTTGCCGTTGCTGAGGTCCAGCGTCAGGATCCCCGTCTTGAACGCCGACGGGTCGGTGGGCGGCACATCGGTGCGCGACGCGAAGTACGGGGTGGAGAACACGCCCGCCTGCTCGAACTGCGGCCAGACGTCCAGGATGTCCGGCGGGCTGTAGTTCGCGCGCTCCCAGTTCAGCACCTTGTGCGTCTGCAGGATGGCGCCGGTCTTGGGGTCGATCTGGTACAGATCCCAACCCAGCGCCCACAGCGACTTGCCGTCCTTGGCGAAGGCGAACAGCACCAGCCGCCGCGGCGCGTTCAGCACGCGCACCGGCTTGGCGCCGACACCGTCGGCGGTGTTGTAGACGGCGATGCGCGTGTCCTGCACCTGGTACTCGCCCAGCCCCAGCTTGACCGGGGACTGCATGACGTACAGCTCCTTGCCGTCGGGGCTGACCTCCATGGCGAACATCGCCTTGGTGCGGACGTCCGGCGTGGCGAAGTCGGCGCGGAACACCTCCTTGCCCGTGGTCAGGTCGAGGCCGGAGATGCTCTCCAGCCGGTTGGTGACGACGTAGGCCACCTTGCCGTCCGGCGACGGCACGATGGTGCCGGGGGCGATGCCGGGGCCGGGGATCTCGATCATCCTGTCGACCTTGCGGGCGGCGGGATCGATGACGACCAGCTTGTTGGGCTTCACACCGGCGATCAGGTAATCCTTCGCCACCGCCGGTGCGGCGGTGAGGAAGGCAACGGCCGCGAGGCCGCAGAGAAGCTTCTTCATGTGCGGTATCCTTGCCCGGCCCTTGTCACTTCTTCGGGAACACGGACTGGAGAACGCGCCAGTCGTTCTGCGCCGAGGGCGCCTTGGCGTTCCAGTCCGGGTAGGTGTTGATGGTGTCCGGCACCTGCGCCGGCCACCAGCACGGGTCGGAGCAGCCGTAGAGGTCCGCCTCCATCGGCGCGCACAGCGCCGCGACGCTGCCGAACGGGTCGACCTCCCAACCGGGGTCCAGCGTGGCGGCGCAGCCGACGACCGTCTGCATCGCCACCACCTCCTCGATCCGGCCGCCGTCGACCGCCTGTTCCACCAGGGTGGCCTTCTTGTTGATGGGCTTCAGGTGCTTCATGACTTCGCCCTCCGCGGTGCGACGTGCCGTTCGAAGAAGTCGGGGTTGGCGACCATGATCTCGGCGTAGGCGCCGATGCCGAAGTCGATCCAGTCCCGCATCAGGTTGCAGTAGTG
>Ga0196970_1000748_pt1 | contig 31549 bp, 33 predicted proteins | sample S1v_513CmetaG_FD_148672 | JGI IMG/M metagenome (GOLD analysis project Ga0196970, IMG submission 148672) | Soil microbial communities from Anza Borrego desert, Southern California, United States - S1+v_5-13C | ecosystem: Environmental > Terrestrial > Soil > Desert | place: USA: California... | reverse complement strand
AAGCGACGAGACCGCGGAGCGCGATGCCGAAGGCGTCGAGCACCATGTCAGCGACGAAACCCTGGCGGCATTCGAGCGCGTGATGGGGGGCAAGGCGCCGCGGTAGAGGTGATCGGGGAGGTACCGGTGAAGCGCCACTGGCACCTTCACCGCCAGATGCGGCCAGCCAGGAACGGAGTCTGGCGGTGGGATCGGGCGCACCCGCCCATCCTGGGCTGGAGCTGGTCCGAGGCGCTGACGGTGCCCCGGAGATGGATGCCACCTCCCGGCACGAACATCGACGCATCAAGCGCCTGGTCCGGCCAGGGCTTGGGTTCAAGGACTTCCACACGGCGCGTCGGACAATCGCTGGTTGCGAAATCATGGCGATGGTCCGCAAAGGCCAGGTCGCCGCCATCCCCGCCAACGACATGCCTACCCAAGGCTGCCCTCATCGCGACCTTGTTCAGGATTGCTGCCTGAAGGTGTTGAAGCCGCGGCTCTCCGCGCCGCCCGCGCTGAAGCTTTCACGATCTGGCGCGACATCATCCGCGGTGAAGCCGCGTGACCGCTTCCGTGCCCCCATCATCTCGCGGTCGCCTCCGCCAAGTTGACGGTGCCGGTCGGACTGCGCTCCAATAGAGACCAACGCACCGGGCGGCACATGGCCGACGTATGGACACTTGGTGCGGGCGCGGTGCCTGACCGGGCCCGCAGCCTAAGTTCACGCCATGACAGACGCGGCAGCGGCCGCTTACTGGGCTGCCTTCACTTCCCGAATGAAGGCAAGTATCTCCGGATTCACGATCTCGGGATGGGTCTGGCACAGGCCGTGCGGCAGGTCCTTGTAGGTCTTGAGCGTGCCGTTCTTCAGGAGCTTGACCGTCAGTGGCGCTGAATCTGCATAAGGCACGATCTGGTCGTCCTCGCTGTGGATCACCAGCACCGGTATGTCGATCGCCTTCAAATCCTCGGTGAAGTCGGTCTCGGAGAAGGCCTTGATGCACTCATACCCGGCCTTGACGCCCCCCATCATGCCCTGCCGCCACCAGTTGCGGATCAGACCCTCTGACACCTTCGCGCCTGGCCGGTTGAAGCCGTAGAAAGGGCCGCTCGGAATATCGAGGTAAAGTTGGGCGCGGTTGGCGGCAAGCGCGGCACGGTATCCGTCGAACACCTCGATTGGCGTCCCGCCCGGATTTGAATCCTTCTTGACCATCACCGGAGGTACCGCGCCGATCAACACGGCCTTGGCCACGCGTCCCGGTTCCGCTCGCACCACATAACGTGTGACCTCACCGCCGCCGGTCGAGTGGCCGATATGGATCGCGTTCTTGAGGTCGAGCGCCGTGACCAGCTCGCCGACATCGGCTGCATAGGTATCCATCTCGTTGCCGCCGTCGGTTTGGTCCGACCGCCCGTGGCCCCGGCGGTCGTGGGCGATCACACGATATCCTTGCGCCAGGAAAAACATCATCTGGTTGTCCCAGTCATCGGCACTCAATGGCCAGCCATGGTGGAACATGATCGGCTGAGTGTCTCTGGGGCCCCAGTCCTTGTAGAAGATTCGGGTGCCGTCTTTGGTGGTGATGTAAGTCATGGGGATGTGTTCCCTTGCCACGTAGCCGGCCGGCAGGACCGGCGCTGCTGTCTCGTGATTGGGTGGATGGCGGGCTATACCCGCCAGCGAAAATTCTGACCCACTTACCCCCACCCTCCCCGCTAACGCAGGAGAGGGCGCTTTTCCCCTCCCCCGCTCTCGGCGGGTCCTTCGGACCCGCCGAGAGCGGGGGAGGGTCAGGGTGGGGGCAGGTGGGTCAGTGTTACAACTCGCCGGTATAGGTAAGCGTCCGACGAATGATTCGGGCTCGGCCGAGACGACGGGAGCATCGTAACAAATTCACCGGGATAAGACAACTTGCGAGGTCTGTTTTTCACTCTGGCTGTTCTCTAAATTACTCATCAAAATCGGCGCCCATCCGGCATAAAACTCAAGAAAAATTAGGCACGGCAATATAATAGGAAGGCCGAGAACATACGCTACTTAAGCCGTGTCGCCAAAGCTGCGCAGCCAGACCATGACCGAGGCGATCTGGACGAAAACGAGATAGTGGGCATCGAGCTTGCCATGGCTTAGTAAGATTGAGGCCCGGCTCCACGCCTCAGCGCTGGATTGCGCCATGCCTTCCGTGGCAATGTGAGTGCGCTTCAGGTGCCCAAGGAACCCCCTTGGGAGAATCGGGAAGGCGGTGCGAATCCGCCACGTGCCCAACGCTGTGATGGGGACCGTCCGGACACACGCCACTGGCTTCGGCTGGGAAGGCGTTCGGAGGGGATGAGCCTCAGTCAGAAGACCGGCCTGATAGCTATAGGGCCCCGTTGCGGACAGGCGGGCGCTTGCGCTTTCCCATGAAGGGGACACCATGGAAGCCAATCGATTCCAGATAGATTCGGAGTTCTCGGACGCTGAGCGAGACAGCGTCTACAAATGCATCAACAAGCGGCGTGACGTGCGTGGGCAGTTCCTCCCGGACCCGATACCGGACGAAATCCTGGCGCGCATCCTGCGGGCCGCGCATCACGCGCCGTCCGTCGGCTTTATGCAGCCTTGGGACTTCATCGTCGTCAGGGACGCGGAGGTCAAACGGAAGGTGCGCGACGCCTTCCAGACTGCCAACGCGGAAGCGGCCGACATGTTTGACAGCGATCGGCAACAGACCTACCGCACGCTTAAGCTGGAAGGCATCGTGGAGGCGCCGATCGGGATCTGCGTCACATGCGACCGCCATCGCACGGGTCCGGTGGTGATTGGGCGGACCCACCAGCGTGAAATGGACCTCTACAGTGCCGTCTGCGCGGTGCAGAACCTGTGGCTAGCCGCCAGGGCGGAGAATGTTGGCGTCGGCTGGGTAAGCATCATGCGGCATGCTGACCTGCGCAGTGCCTTGCGCATTCCGCCGTCAATCCGGCCCATCGCTTACCTGTGCGTCGGCTATGTCTCCCACTTTTTCGAGAATCCCGAATTGGAGACTGCCGGATGGCTTCCGCGCACCCCATTGCGGGATGTCGTGTGGTTCGATCATTGGCGAAGCCGAGCCGGTTCGGAGTCCCTCCTAGAACACCTCGGTTAAATGTGAGCCAGTGACCAATGGCCGCCATCTTTCTCTGGAGGCCATTGGTTTCCACCCTCCAGTAGCTGCCAGAAGCCCTGCCTAGGGCGTGTCTGCAAGGCTCAGGAGTTCCGTGTGGAGGCCCTCAGGGTCCGCTGCATCATGGCCTGGAAGGCGCGCGGGCTCCTGTAGCCGACGGCGGTCGTCACCTCATGCATGGCGGCCCCCCGGGCCTGCCGGGTCAGCGCCTCAAGCAGGCGGACGCGGCGGCGCCACGCGCCGAAGCTCAGGCCAGTCTCCTCCCGGAACCGCCGGGTGAGCGTCCGCCGGCTCACCCCCACCTCCTCTGCCCAGGTGTCGATGCCGCCGTCCAGGCCGGGATCGTCGATGAGCGCGCGGCAGAGCCGTCGTAGGCGCGGGTCCTGCGGTAGAGGCAGCGCGAACGGCGTGTCGGGAGCGCGGTCAATCTCGTCCAGCACCAGTGCCGCCAAGTGGCCGCCCCTCCCGGTCACGTCGTAGAGGATCGGCTCGCTGGCGAGCGCGACGAGGGCGGCATCCAGGAGCGCCGAGACGTGCATGACGCGGCAGGCGGGTGGCGTGGTCACGAGCGCCTCCGGGGCCAGATAGGCCGTGCGCATCGCCACCGTGCCGTGCATGGCGACATCGTGCATGACGCCGGGCGGAATCAGGAGGGCGTGGCCCGCCGGCACTGCCCATGTCCCGTTCTCGGTGGTGGCGACCATCAGTCCGGCGGTCGCGTACAGCAACTGGGCACGGGGATGGCTGTGCCGTCCCGTTGTGGCGCCAGACGGGAAGTCCTTCGCCATCACCGCAACGGGGCGGGGGACGTCCTGGTAATCGTCGGCGAGGGTCGAGTGCATGGCGGCCGCACGCAGTTTGGCCCGAACACTGCTGAAATTGGCCCGACGTCGCGAACGGGTCAAGCTATATGGTAGTCCCGGCCCCCGCACACCGGAAGGAAGGCAATGGCCCCCGACCTCCTGTCTCGCCGCACGATCCTGTTCGTGAATATCGCCCACGCGCTTGATCACTTCGTGCTCCTGATCTACCCCACGGCCGTGCTCGCGATGGCGCCCGAGCTGGGCCTGACCTATGCGGCGCTGATCGGTCTCTCGACGGGCACGTTCGTTGCGTTCGGCCTGTTCTCCCTGCCCATGGGCTGGCTCGCGGAGCGCTGGGGGCGACGCAACCTGCTGGCGGTCTTCTTCGGCGGCTGCGGGCTCTCGCTCCTGGGCCTCGCCGCCGCCTCCGCACCGGTCGTCATCACGGGATGGCTGCTCGTGCTGGGCCTGTTCTCGGCGATCTACCATCCGATCGGCTCGGCCATGCTGGTGAGCCATGCCCGCCGCCTCGGGCGCGATCTGGGCTGGAACGGGGTGTGGGGCAATCTCGGGGCGGGCTTTGCCTCGGGCGTCACGGCGCTGATCGCGGCGTGGCTCGGCTGGCGGGCGGCCTTCTTCGTGCCGGGTCTGGTGTGCCTCGCGGCTGGCGCCGCCTTCATGGCACTGGTGCCGGGGGATGGGGATGGGGACGGGCAGAGCAAGGCCAAAGGCGCGGCGCCGACGAACCCGGTGGCCCACCCGTTGCTGCTGCTTGCGATCTTTGCCGTCGCGATCGTCGCCGGTGGCATGACGTTCAACGTCACCACGATCACTCTCCCGAAGGTGCTGGACGAGCGGCTGGGATTGGCGCTGCCACTCGCGCTTACGGGCTCGCTGGCCACCATCGTCTTCGTGTTCGGCGCGCTGACTCAACTCCTCATGGGCCGGCTCGTCGACCGCTTCGCCCTGCCTGCGGTCTTCGCGGGTCTGGCACTGCTGCAACCCATCGGGCTCGGGCTCGCGGCAGCGACCACGGGCGTCCCCCTGCTCGTCGGCCTGGTCCTCGCCATGGCGTCCATCTACGGGCAGGTGGTCGTCAACGACGCGATGGTGGCGCGCTACGTGCCACCCCGGCTGCGCGCCAAGGCATTCAGCGTGCGCTACTTCCTCGGCTTTACCACGAGCGGGCTTGCCGTGCCGCTCATCGCCCTGCTGCACGGGTGGGGCGCCTTCCCGGCGGTGCTCGGCGTCTCGGCCATGTTCGGCGCGGTCGTGTCCGCCTGCGCGGCTGGGTTCTTCCTCGCGACATCAGGTGGGGCGGCGCGCGCGGGGGAGCTTCCGGCCGAGTGAGCCTGGGCACCCGCCTTTGCTCCGTCGTCCGTGTGCGGATCTATGGAGCAAAGGCGCGCGGCATTGACACCCGTCAGGCGTCGAGGACCTTGGCGGCGATCACCAGCTTCTGGATTTCACTGGCGCCTTCATAGATCCGCAACGCCCGGATTTCCCGGTACAGCTCCTCCACCGTCACGCCGCTGGTGACGCCGAGCCCGCCGAAGATCTGCACCGCCTGATCGATGACCTGCTGCGCGGATTCGGTGGCGAACAGCTTGGCCATCGAGGCTTCCCGCGTCACCCGGCCGCCGGTGGTGTCCTTGGTCCACGCGGCGCGGTAGACCAGCAGGGCGGCGGCATCGATGGCGACCGCCATGTCGGCGATCTTGGCCTGTGTAAGCTGGAAATCCGCCAATCTCTGTCCGAAGACTCGGCGTGACCGGCTGCGCGCCAGCGCTTCGTCGAGGGCGCGGCGGGCGAACCCGAGGGCCGCGGCGCCAACCGTCGAGCGGAAGACGTCGAGCGTGGCCATGGCGATCTTGAAGCCGTCGCCCGGCGTGCCGATCAGAGCGTCCGCCGGCAGGCGGCAGCCGTCGAAGCGCACGGAGCCCAAGGGGTGCGGCGCCATCACGGGGATGCGCTCGACGCTTATGCCGGGCGTTCCGGCCTCTACCACGAAGGCGGCCAGGCCCTTGGCCCCGGGGGCGTCGCCCAGCCGCGCAAAGACGGTGTAGACGTCGGCCAGCCCGGCGTTGGAAATCCACGTCTTGCAGCCGTCGAGGCGGTAGCCGTCGCCGTCCTGCACGGCACGGGTCGTCATCGCGCCGACGTCGGAGCCGGCGTCGGGCTCGGACAGGGCGAAGGCCGCGATCGCCTCGCCGCGGGCGACGGCGGGCAGATGGCGGCGCTTCTGCGCCTCGCTGCCGAACATGCTGATCGGGGCGCTGCCCAGACCCTGCATGGCGAAGGCGAAATCCGCGAGGCCGGCATGGCGGGCCAGGATGTCGCGGGCCAGGCACAGGCTGCGCACATCGATGGCCGGCGTCCGCCCGCCATAGCCGGCCGGAACGCACAGCGACAGGAGACCAGCCCGTCCGAGCGACGTCACCAGTCGCCGCACGGCGGCATCGACCTCCCTGTCGTCGCTGTGGTGGAGGGCGATCTCGGGCAGGGCGGTGGCCGCCCAGCCCTCGATCTCGTCCGCCAGCTCACGATGGCTGTCTGCGAGGAACGGCCAGTCGAGATAGCTGCGGTCCGCCATCAGTTGCCCTCGAACTGCGGGGTCTGCTTGGCGACGAAGGCTTCGTAGGCACGGCGGAAGTCCTTGGTCTGCATGCAGATGGACTGCGCCTGCGCCTCGGCCTCGATCGCCTCCTCCAGGCTGATGTTCCACTCCTGCAGAAGCATCGTCTTGGTCATGCCGTGGGCGAAGGTCGGACCGTCGGCCAGGGTGCGGGCCAGGAGATTGGCCGCGTCCATGAGCTCCTCCGGTGCCACCAGCCGGTTGTAGAAGCCCATGCGCTCGGCTTCTTCACCCGGCATGGCGCGGCCGGTGTACAGCAGCTCGGCGGCGCGCCCCAGGCCGACGATCTTCGGCAGCAGCGAGCAGGCCCCCATGTCGGCGCCGGCCAGTCCGACGCGGACGAACAGGAAGGCCACCTTGCTGCGCGGTGTGCCGTAGCGAATGTCGGAGCCGCAGGCCAGCATCGTGCCGGCGCCCGCGCAAATGCCGTCGATGGCGCAGACGATGGGCTGCGGGCAGGCGCGCATCGCCTTGACCACGTCGCCGGTCATGCGGGTGAACGCCAGCAGCTCCGGCATCTCCATCTGCACCAACGGGCCGATGATCTCGTGCACGTCGCCGCCCGAGCAGAAGTTGCCACCGGCGCCGGTCAGCACGATCGACTTGATGTCCGGGCAATAGACCATGTCGCGGAACAGGTCGCGCAGTTCGCCGTAGGACTCGAAGGTCAGCGGGTTCTTGCGATCCGGACGGTTGAGGGTGATGGTCGCGACCTTGTTCTCGACGGAGAAGGCAAAGTGCTGCGGCTTGAACTGGGCTGCCGGTATCTTTTTCATCGTATTATTCCCTGTGTTTCATCCGACCATGGTCAGGCCGCCGCTGACGCTGAGGACCTGCCCGGTGATGTAGTCGGAGCGCGAGCTGGCGAAGAACAGCACCGCATCGGCGATCTCGGACGGCTTGGCGAAGCGGCGCATCGGAATGGCGCGCTGGAACGCGTCGCGATGCTTTTCCGGCACGGCGCCGAGCAGCGGGGTGTCGGTCGGGCCGGGGCAGACGCAGTTGACCGTGATGTTGTGGCGTGCCATCTCGCGGGCCAGCGCCTTGGTCATGGCGATGACGCCGCCCTTGGCACCCGAATAGACGGTTTCGCCCAAGCTGCCGACCCGGCCGGCGTCGCTGGAGACGTTGACGATCTTGCCGGCCTGACGCTGCACCATGGCGGGCAGAAAGGCGCGCGTCACCCGGATCGGTCCCATCAGGTTGAGGTCCACGACCTGGCGGATGAACGGATCGTCGTTCTCGAGGAACGCCTGGATACGCCCCCACCCGGCGACATTGGCGACGATGTCGACCCGGCCGTGGCGGCCGAGCACCGCCTGGGCGGCATCCGCGACGGCGACGTCGTCGGTGACGTCGAGGTAGACGTATTCGGCACGACCACCGCCATCCCGGATGCCGCGCGCCGCGTCTTCGCCCTTGTCGCGGGACACATCGGCAAGGATGACCGTGGCTCCGGCCTCGACGAGGCACTGAGCGGTGGCAAGGCCGATACCCGACGCCGCGCCGGTAACGATGGCGATCTTTCCGTCTAGCTTCATGGCTGTCGTTTCCTCTGTTCTGGTTGCCTCATCGGTCGGTTGGCCGGTCAGCGGCTCCGGGTCAGGAAAGCGGCGACGCGCTTCTGGGTCTCCGGGTTGTCCATGAGGCGCCGGGTTTCGGTCAGCTCTTCCTCGAAGCCGTCGCGTCGGGGATCGCCGCACGCGGCGATGCAGGACTTGGCCGCCGTCACCGCCGCCGGCGGCAGCCCGGCCAGACGGTCGACCAGGTGCTGCGCGGTGTCCGCCAGTTCCGCCCTGGGCACCGCCCATTGGACAAGGCCCAGCTCTCGAGCCGTGACGCCGTCGATGACCTCGGCACCGAGGATCAGCCGCTTGGCGACCACTGTTCCGCATTGGCGGGTCAGCCGCTGCGTGCCGCCGGCGCCGGGGAGCAGTCCGAGATCGACTTCGGGCAACCCCAACCGGGCCTCGTGCGCGACGATCCGCAGGTCGCAGGCGAGCGCCATCTCGAGGCCGCCGCCCAGGGCAGGTCCGTTGATTTCGGCAATGGTGAGCAGGGGCAGGGTCTCGATGCGCTGGAACACCTGCTGCAGCCGCCGGACGAAGACGATCTGGGCCTCGGCGCCGACGGCACTCGCGAAAGCGGTCCGGACGTCGCCCAGATCGGCCCCGGCGCAGAACGCCTTCCTGGCACTCCGGATGTGGACGACCGTCGTTCGCCCCTCCCGCTCGATATCGTCCAAGGCGGCCGACAAGGCGTCGATCAGCTCGCCGTTCAACGCGTTGACCGGGGGGCGGTCGAGGGTGATTTGGGCGACAGCACCACGGTGCAGGACCGAAAGGCAGCTCATGGGCCCTCACTGAATGACCATTCACCGAATGATCATTCATTCACCAACTGCTGTCAAGACGCTCCTCTTCCCGATCTCACGTTGTCGAGTGGATCTGCTGACGCCTTGGCCCCCTCCCTAACCCTCCCCCTCTACGAGGTGGAGGGGACTGCCGCCGCTTTCTCCCTCCACCGCCGAAGGCGGGGGAGGGCCGGGGAGGGGGCAAGCCACGGCTACGCCGCCAGGGATGAGGCGGCGTGCAGCTCCACGAGTTGTGATCGGCAATCGTGTTTTGGCGGCTTGGCCGCCGTCAGGGTTTCACGGGGAGGATGGCGCGGGCGCGCCGCCAGCCCTCTTCCGTCAGGCAGGCGGTCATGTAGAGGGAAAAGCCCTGCTCGATGTACTGTTCGAGCGTGTACCTGCCGGCGAGGCTCCAGTGCTTGAGCGCCCAGGCGTGCGCGAACATGACGAGCTGATACGTCACGAACTCGACGTCGACCTCCCGGAACAGCCCGGCGTCGATGCAGCCCCGGATGCAATCGGAGAGCAGCCGGTTGGTATCGATTTCCGCCGCCTTGATCACCTTGCGATGGGCCGGGGGCAGGGACTTGGTCGAGCGGTAGGTCAGCACCGTGGCTTCGCGGCGCGCATCGACCACGTGGCAATAGGCGCTCACCGCCGCGTGAAAGCGCAGAAGCGGGTCTTCGAGGCCGGCCAAGGCCGCCGGAATTTCGGCGCGATAGGTGTCGATCACGTCCAGGATCGACAGAAGAAGGATGTCCTCCTTGTCCTGGACGTACTGGTAGATCAAGCCGATGCTGACACCGGCCTTGCGGGCCACCTGTTGGACCGTGGTGCGGTCGTAACCCTGCGCCGAAAACAGTTCCACGGCGGCAGCCGCTATCTGCTGCTGACGGCGCTGGACCAAGGCGGCGTCGGTGACTTGGCTCTTGATCTGGGCTGAGACGTCAGTGCTCGTCATCGATCGCTCCGACTGAGGGGTCATTCACAAGATGGTCGCGGGCCGGGCCGCGTTGTACTCCGGGCCACCGCCAGCGTCCAGGTCGTGCAGATCTCGTCCAGTACATAGCGTCCGCCAGCCAACACCTGCGCCATGCCGAGATGCCCCCACCCCGGACAGCCTTGCGCCTCCTTGGGGATGACGAATGCCCGCTTTCGCGCTCGGGTATGTGCTCATCCGGCACATGTGAACGTGGCAGGAAACGTTCCGGTCGGAGGCCCGGCCTCCGACCGGCGGTCCTGGGCCCCTCCGGCAGGCCGGGCGGGGGTCGCACCCCCGCCCGGAACGGTTCCCGGTCACGGCGGATTGCCGCCGGTTCTTCCACCTCCATCGCGGAGTTCTTTGCACCGCAACATCTGTGCATACCGTAGCGCTTTCGCGGGGATGACGGGTTGGGAGAGGTGTCCATAGGCGATTGTCCTGCATTGCCCCACATCACTCCCTTGACAAATCCGCCGACGCGCTGTAGGATCAAAGTCCTTTAGCGCCACACGTGCGCCTTGCCGGAGGGGATGAGCAACTGAACACCCCCTGCACACTGTTGCATAGTGTTTCACAGTGTTCCATTCGCCCCACCAACCGACACGTGTCGCCTTCGAAGGACCGGCATTTCCATGTATTCCCGCAAGCCGTAGCAGCACCGACCGCATGAATGATTATTCGTTCAATAGCGCGCGTCAAGACCACCGCTCCGTGGTCCGTCCGACGTTCGCCTATCCGAGCCACGTTGCGTGGGCAGAAAAATTGCACTAGCATACACTGAATGAACATTCAGTCATGGGGAGGAAGCCATGGCATTGACGGGTATCGGCCAAGCCGGGGCACTGGCAGGCCGCCACGCCGTCGTCACCGGCGGGGGGCGCGGGATTGGCGCGGCTGTTGCTGCGGCGTTGGCCCGGCTGGGGGCCGACGTCACGGTCATGGGGCGAACGCGCGGCCAACTCGAGGATCGTGCGGCGGACCTTCGTGCGGCGTACGGTGTGCGCGCCGCCGCCGAGGTCGTCGACCTTACCGACCCGCCTTCCATCGAGGCCGGGTTCAAGAGCGCTTCCGATCGCCTTGGGCCCCCGGCGATCCTGGTCAACAACGCGGGCGTCGCTCTCGCAGCACCCTTCCACAAGACCGACCTGGCGCTGTGGCGGCAGGTGATGGACGTCGACCTTACCGGGGTGTTCCTGTGCAGCCGGCAGGTTCTGCGGGGCATGGTGGACGCCGGCTGGGGACGCATCGTCAATGTCGCCTCGACCGCGGGGCACACCGGCTACCCCTACGTCACGGCCTATTGCGCGGCCAAGCACGGCGTCATCGGCCTGACGCGGGCGCTGGCCCGCGAGATGGCGAAGACGGCGGTGACGATCAACGCCGTCTGCCCCGGCTACACCGACACCGACATCGTCGGCGACAGCATCACCAACATCATGGCGAAAACCGGGCGCACGCGGGAACAGGCGTTGGCCGAACTGGTCGCGCACAATCCGCAAGGACGCCTGGTGAAACCGGAGGAAGTGGCGGACGCGGTGGCGTGGCTGTGCCTGCCGTCGTCGGCGTCGCTCACCGGTCAGAGCATCGTCATCGCCGGTGGCGAGTTGCTGTGAAGAACGGCACCGGCAGGGCAGCCTTCAGGAGATAACAACCAAGCACGATCAACGACCAAGCACGATTGGAGCGACCCATGCGCCTACCTGGAGGAGTGCCGTCGGCCCATGTTGATACGTTTGCCCGGTCACTGTTGCCGCCGCCGGCGCTGTCCCCGCGGTTCGACTATTCCGCCGACCATCTCAGCGGATATCCCGACCGCCTCAACGCCGCCTCTGTTCTGATCGATACGGCGGTTGCCGAAGGGTTCGGGAACAAGGCGGCCCTCCACTACGAGCACGCGACCTGGAGTTATGCCCATCTGCATGATCAGGTGGACCGCATCGCCCGGGTGCTGGTCGAAGACTACGGCCTGGTGCCGGGCGGGCGTGTGCTGCTGCGGTCCGCCAACACGCCGATGGTCGCCGCCTGTTGGCTCGCCGTCCTGAAGGCGGGCGGCATCTGCGTCACGACCATGCCACTGCTGCGCGCACGCGAACTCACGTACATCATCGAAAAGGCGCAGATCGGCATTGCCCTCTGCGAGGTCGGCTTGGCCGAAGAGATGGAACTGGCGCGCGCCCAGGTTCCGGGGCTCAAGCATGTCGGGTACTTTACTCCCCTGGGAACCGATGCGGACCCCGATGCCGCCCTGGACCGTGCCGTCGCGAGGAAGGCGACCGGCTTCAAGGCCGTCGCCACGGCGGCCGACGACGTCGCCCTCATCACCTTTACCTCGGGAACCACGGGCAATCCCAAGGGCGCCGTCCATTTCCACCGCGACATCCTGGCCGTGTCCGACTGCTGGCCTCGGGTCTACACGCTGACGGGGGACGAGGTCGTCTGCGGCTCGCCGTCCTTCGCCTTCACCTATGGGATCGCCGCCTTCCTGATGTATCCCTTGCGGTACCGCGCCACGTCCGTTCTGGTGCCGCGGCCGACGCCGGACGCCATTCTCGATGCCGTCCAGCGCTATCGCGTGACCAGCCTGTATGCGGTTCCCACGGCCTTCAACACCATGCTGCCGGAACTGCATCGCTACGACACCGGCAGCCTGCGAAAATCCACGTCCGCTGGCGAACACTTGCGCCAGGACTTGTGGGATGCCTGGCGGGAGGCGACGGGGACCCGCATCGTCAACGGTATCGGCGCCAGCGAATTGCTGACCCACTTCATCTCGGAGTCGCTGAGCGTGGACCGCCCCGGTTCGACCGGACGGGTGGTTCCCGGCTACAGCGCCCGCCTCATCGACAACAACGGCAACGTCCTGCCGCCCGGATCGCGGGGGCGCCTCGTGGTGTGTGGACCGACCGGCTGCCGCTATCTCGACGATCCGGAACGCCAGCAACGGGCGATGCACGACGGCTGGACTGTCACGGGAGACGTCTTCGAGCAGGACGAGGACGGCTATTTCTGGTTCGTCGACCGCGCGGACGACATGATCGTGTCGTCCGGCTACAACATCTCGCCGCTCGAGGTCGAGCGGGCGATCCTGGAGCATCCCAAAGTCGCGGAATGCGCCGTCGTCGGCGTCCCCGACGACGCGCGTGGATGGATCGTGCGGGCGTGCATCGTGCTGCACAATCCGCGGCACCAGTCCGAGGAAACCGCCCGGGAGATCCAGGAGTTCGTCAAGGCCACCATCGCGCCCTACAAATATCCGCGCGACGTGAAGTTCCTCTACACGCTTCCCAGAACCGCGACCGGCAAACTCCAACGCTTTCGCCTGCGTGAGCTCTGATGACCGGTCGGGAGCAAGCATATTGACATCCAGCGATCGAATGAATGATCATTCACTTGAGTGGGGGCTGTGCAGTCCGCCGGGGACGGCCCGGTCGGTCCGGACGCAGAAGCCGGGCTCCCACCGGAACGTCGGGAGGAAAAGCAATGCGCAGAATCGGATCCTTCTTGGGGACGTTGACCGTGGCGGCGTCGATGCTGGCCTGGACGCCGTCGCATGCCGCTCAGACCGTCAAGGTGGGCGTGATCCTGTCCTTCTCCGGCCAGGGCGCCGCCTCGGTGGAGCAGATGGACCGCGCCATTCGGCTCTACATGAAGACGCATGAGAAGGAACTCGGCGATATCAAGCTTGAACTGATCCGCCGTGACGACACCGGGCCGAACCCCGATCTGGCCCGCCGGCTGGCTCAGGAGCTGATCACCCGCGAGAAGGTCGACCTGCTTACCGGCTTCTTCTTCACCCCCAACATCAACGCCGTGGCGCCGCTCGCCAACGAGGCCAAGATTCCCGTGGTGATCATGAACGCGGCCACGTCCTCGACGGTCCGCCTCTCGCCGTATCTGGCGCGCACCTCGTTGACGCAGTGGCAGCAGAGCTATCCCCTGGGCCAATGGGCGGCCAAGCAGGGCATCCAGCGGGCCTACACCGCGGTCACCGACTACGCTCCCGGCCATGATGCCGAGCAGGCCTTCAGCAGGGGCTTCACCGAAGCCGGCGGCAAGATCGTCGGATCCGTGCGCATGCCGCTCAAGACCCCCGACTTCACACCGTTCCTGCAACGGATCAAGGACGAAAAGCCCGAGGCCCTGTTCATTTTCGTCCCCGGTGCCAAGGACGCGACCGCCGTGATGAAGGTCTATTCCGAACTGGGCCTGGCCGCGGCCGGCGTGCGGCTGGTAGCGGCGGGCGACTGCGTGCCCGACGACGAACTGCCCAACATGGGGGATGTCCCCACGAACGTGATCACGATGGGCTTCTACTCCTCGGCGGGCAAGCGGCCGCAGAATGAGGCCTTCGTCGCCTCCTGGAAGAGTGAATACGGCAAGGACGCGGTGCCCAGCCCCTTCGCGCTCGGGGCCTGGGACGGGATGGCGGCCATCTTCCACGTGGTCAAGCAGCAGAACGGCAAGATTGATCCCGAGCGCACCATGCAGCTGCTCAAGGGGTGGCGCAACGACGACAGCCCGCGTGGGCCCGTGATGATCGACCCCGAGACCCGGGATGTGGTCCAGAACATGTACGTCCGCCGGCTTGAGCGGGTCGACGGCAAGTTGGCCAATGTCGAGATCGAGACCATTCCCATGGTCAAGGATCCCTGGCCGCAGTTCAACCCGCCGAAGTGACGGCTTGCGGGCCGGCCCCGCCGGCCGGCCCGCCCTCCACCCGAGTTCACCACCCAGGAGGAGGAAACCGTGGACCAGTACGTCCCCGCCGCCGTCAGCATCCTGTTCCATGGGCTGGCCTACGCGATGATTCTGTATGTCATCTCCGTCGGGCTCTCGGTGACCATGGGGCTGATGGGCTTCGCCAACCTCGCCCATGGCGTGTTCGCGATGGCCGGCGGCTATCTCACCGTCAGCTTCATGAATCCGCTGGGACTTGATTTCGTCTCCGCCCTCGTCGTCGCGGTGTTGGCGGTGGCCGCGATCAGCGTCGTGCTCGAGCGCTTTCTCTACGTTCGCCTCTACGAGGCCAGCGAGATCGAGCAGGTGCTGTTCACCATCGGCTTGATCTTCATGGCCATTGCGGTCGCGAAGTTCATCTGGGGGCCGCTGCCGCAGCACCTGCCCCTGCCCGGGGTGCTGCACAGCCAGATCGAAATGATGGGGCGCAGCTTCCCGACCTACCGCGCCTTCATCATCGTCATCGGCATGCTGATCGCCTTCGGCCTGTGGGCCGGTATCGAGCGCACGAGCTTCGGCGCCCGCATCCGCGCCTCGGTCGACAACCGCCGAATGGCGCGCTCGGTCGGGATCGACACCGACCGGCTGTTCACCTTCACCTTCGCGCTGGGCAGCGGCCTTGCCGCCTTCGGTGGCGGCGTCGGTGCCGAGATCATGGCCATCCATCCCGGCTATCCCGTCGAACACCTCGTGTACTTCCTCATCGTCGTGGCGGTCGGGGGTATGGGCTCGGTCCGCGGGCCGTTCGTCGCGGCGCTGCTGCTCGGCGTCAGCGACACCGCCTGCAAATACCTGCTGCCCGAGCTGGGCGCCTTCTTCATCTACGTTGCCCTGTTCGCGGCGCTGCTCTGGCGTCCGGCCGGGCTCTTTGGACGGGCTTGATCATGCTGGGTTCGTTCGCTCTGCGTCGTTTGTTCCCCCCGTCGCGGGCGCCGACCACGTCACCGGTCGAGTACATGGTCCGCAGCCACCGGCTGCGCTGGCCCGAATTGCTCCCGTGGGTGGTGGTGATCGCCTGCTACCAGGGTTTCCCCTCGTACCTGGCGCTCGGCAGCCAGGTGATGATCATGGTGCTGTTCGCCCTGTCCCTCGATCTGATCATGGGCTACGCGGGCATCGTCACGCTCGGGCACGCCGCGTTCTTCGGTGTCGGCGCCTACAGCGCCGGGCTGCTGGCGGTGCACGGCTGGGGGGAGCCGATCAGCGCGCTGGCGGTGGCTGCCGTCGTGGCCGGGCTGCTGGGCATCGTCACCGGCGCCGTGATCCTGCGCACGCACGGTCTGACGTTGCTGATGCTGACCTTGGCGGTGGTGTCGATGCTCAGCGAGGCCGCCAACAAGGCCGGCAGCATCACCGGCGGCGCCGACGGCCTCCAGGGCATCACCCTGTCGCCGCTGCTGGGCCTGTTCCGTTTCGACATGTTCGGGAGAACGGCCTACATCTACTGCGCCGTCGTGCTGCTGTTGGCGTGGGCCTTCATGCGGGTGCTGGTGCATTCGCCTTTCGGCCGGTCGCTCACCGGTGTGCGCGAGAACCTTCCCCGGATGCACGCCATCGGTGCGCCGGTGCATCGCCGCCTCGTTACCGCCTACGCCATTTCCGCGGCGCTGGCCGGCGTGGCCGGAGCGTTGCAGGCGCAGACGACGCAGTTCGTCGGCCTCAACGTCATCAGCTTCGACCTCTCCGGCGCGGTGCTGATCATGTTGATCCTCGGCGGTGTGGGACGTCTTTACGGCGCCTTCATCGGCGCTCCGATCTATCTCATCGCGCAGGACATGCTGTCGCGGCTCGACCCGGTGTACTGGTTCTTCTGGGTCGGGCTGCTGCTCGTCGTGGTGGTGCTGTTCGCCCGCGGCGGCATCCTCGGCCTGTTCGATGCGCTGCGGCGGAGGATCGTGCGATGACCGCCGCTCTGGAAACCAGGGGCCTCCGGAAGAGCTTCGACGCTCTCGCCGTCACCAACGACGTCAATCTCCGTCTCGAACGCGGCGCCCGGCACGCCCTGATCGGACCCAACGGGGCCGGGAAGACGACCTTCATCAACCTCGTCACCGGTCGGCTGAGCCCCAGCGGAGGGCAGGTGCTGATCGACGGGGCCGACGTCACGCACCTGCCGCAGGCGATGCGGGTCAAGCGCGGGCTGGGGCGTACCTTCCAGATCAATGCGCTGTTCCGCAACCTCACGGTGCTGGAGAACGTGTCGATGGCGGTGAGCGAGCGGATGGGGCGGGCCGGTGACATGTTCCGTTTCGCCGGCTCGCGCCGCGACGTCGTCGAGGAGGCCTACGCCCTGCTCGAGCGCCTGCGCATCGCCGACGACGCCCTGCGTCCGGTGCGCGAGATCGCCTACGGACGCCAGCGCCTGGTCGAGATGGCCATAGCGCTCGGCCTCAAGCCCAAGGTCCTGCTGCTCGACGAGCCGGCGGCCGGGGTTCCGTCCCACGAAAGCGCGCTGATTCTCGAGGTGATGGCGGGGCTCCCCTCGGATATCGCCATCCTGATCATCGAGCACGACATGGACCTGGTCTTCCGCTTTGCCGACCGTATCACCGTGCTGGTGCAGGGCGCCGTGCTCACCGAGGGGACGCCGGCCGAAATCCTGGCCGATGCGCGCGTGCGGGAGGTGTACCTGGGGGAAAGCCATGCCTGACTGCCTGAGGCTTGACGGCGTGTCGGCGGGCTATGCCGACACCGTGATCCTGGAGGATGTCTCGGTGGCCGTTCCCGACGGCGGCACCCTCGCCGTGCTCGGCCGCAACGGCGTGGGCAAGACGACCCTGCTGGCCACCGTGATGGGACACACGACGCTGCACGGCGGCCGGGTGACCTTCCAAGGCCGCGACATCGCAGCGATGCCGATTTGCCGCCGCGTTCACGCCGGCATCGGCTATGTGCCCCAGGAACGGGAAATCTTCCATTCGCTGACCGTCGAGGAGAACCTGACGGTGGGCCGCCGCAGCGGCGACTGGACGCTCGAGCGGGTCTACGACCTCTTCCCCCGGCTGGCCCAGCGCCGCCGCAACATGGGAAATCATCTCTCCGGCGGAGAGCAGCAGATGCTGGCGGTCGGCCGGGCCCTGATGGGCAACCCGCGCCTGCTCCTGATGGACGAACCCCTGGAGGGGCTGGCGCCGGTGATCGTCGACATGCTGATGGAGGCGTTCCGGCGTCTGCGCGAGGCCGGAGGGCTGACGATCGTGCTGGTGGAGCAGCACGCCAGCGTTGCGCTCGACTTTGCCGAGACGGCGGTGGTGCTGGACCGTGGGCGGGTCGTCTACAGCGGTGCAAGCCAACCGTTGCGCCACGATCCCGCCCGCCTCGCGGGCCTGTTCGGGATGGCCGCGGGCGAGGGAGCGCATTCGGTGCTGGCGGTGTAGGCGCTGGCTCTCACTTGCCCCCACCCCAACCCTCCCCCGCTGGGCGGGGGAGGGAGAATTGGCCCTCCCCTGCGCTGCGGGGGAGGGAGGGGACCCATGCGAAGCATGGGGAGGGTGGGGGCACGTGTGTCTGCTTATCACCGCACCGGCACCGCCGAGGCCGGGGCGCAGACGGATGCCTCGACGAAGGTGACCAGGGAACGGACATAGAGTTCGGGGGTGACGCCGCGGCGGCGGTACTTGCCGCGCTTCACGTACCAGTCCTGCAGCAGCGGCTTCACCAGCGCCGCGGTCATTTCGACATCTTCCACCGCGAAGAGGCCGCGCGCCACACCGTCCGCCAGCGCGTCGGCGATCAGCGCCTCGGTCGCCAGCTCGCTCTTCTGCGCCAGGTCTCGGCCCTCGCGGGGGAAGGCCTTGGCCTCCATGTAGGCGAAGACGAACCAGGGCTGCATGACCTCGGTCAGGTAGACGTGCGTCTCCAGGAACCAGCGCAGCCGGCCGCGCGGGTCGTTCGCCAGCTCGCCCGGCGGTTCACCGAGCGTCTCCTCGACCGCGGCGGCGACCTGGCCGAGGATCATCATCAACAGCGTCTCCTTGCTGTCGAAGTAGGCGTAGAGCGCCCCCATGCTGAGCCCCGACCGCTCCGTCAGGTCGCGCAGGCTCATGGAATGAAAACCCTTGCGGTTGGAGATCGTCAGCGTCGCCTCGACGATCCGGGCGAGGTTGGCGACCGCCACGTGGGGCTTCTTAATGCGGATCGTGTCGCGGTGGCGCTCGAGGATGCGGGCGCACAGCCCTTCCATCGACAGGTCGCGGCCGGACTGGAACTCCTTCAGCGTGCCCACCGCATGTCTCCCCTCGGGTTCGTCGCCGCCACCTCGAAAAGGCGCTTGCTTACGGAAAATCGGATCCATAATATAGCGAGCGATCGCTCGATTTTCCAGTGTGAACCTGGTGGGATGCACACTCAGGAGGGGGCATGAGCTTCGAGGTGGACCTGACCGGCCGTACCGCCCTGATCACAGGTGCGTCCAGCGGCCTGGGGCGGCATTTCGCCGGCGTGCTGGCGCGCGCCGGCGCCAGGGTGGCGCTCGCCGCGCGCCGCATCGAGAGCCTGGAGCGCGTCTGCGAGGAGATCATTCGCGACGGCGGCGAGGCGGTCGCCGTGCCCATGGACGTCACCGACGCGGTCTCCGTGCGCGCGGCCATGGCCGACGCCGCCGACGGCCTGGGCGGGCTGGACATCCTGGTCAACAACGCCGGCGCCACGGTCACCAAGCCCGTTCTCGACCTCGAAGAGGACGAGTGGGACCGCGTGGTGGACACCAACCTCAAGGGCTGCTTCCTGGTGGCGCAGGAGGCGGCGCGCGCCATGCGCGAGCACGGGCGCGGCGGCTCCATCGTCAACGTGGCATCCATCCTGGGGCTCCGCGTCGCCGGGCAGGTGGCGCCGTACGTCGCCTCCAAGGCCGGGCTGATCCAGCTCACCAAGGCCATGGCGCTGGAGCTGGCGCGGCATCGCATCCGAGTGAACGCGCTGTGCCCCGGCTACATCGAGACCGATCTCAACCGCGACTTCTTTGCCACCGATGTGGGCCAGGCGCTGATCAAGCGCGTGCCGCAGCGCCGCCTCGGCCAGCTCGACGAGCTGAACGGCCCGCTGCTGCTGCTGTGCTCCGACGCCTCGTCTCTCATGACCGGCTCGGTGCTCGCCGTGGACGGTGGCCACCTCGTCAGCTCGCTTTGATTCGAACGGGGGCTTGACGGGCCATATCCACATTTCCATCACCGTCATTCCCGCGAAAGCGGGAATCCAGCCGGGCGAAGCGCTTGCCGCGGAAGCCTGGATCCCCGCTTCCGCGGGGATGACGGGTAAGGGAAGGGCACGGCCGAGCCCATAAGGAAGGAAACATCCAATGGACTTCGCCCTTTCGCCCGAGATCGAGGACTACCGCCGCCGCGTCCGCGCCTTCGTGGAGGCGGAGATCCTCCCCGTCGAGGCCGACCGTGCCAACTGGGACGAGCACGGGATGATTGCCCTGCCGGCCCTGGAAAAGCTTCGCGCCAAGGCCAAGGCGGCTGGACTGTGGGCGCTGCAGATGCCGAAGGAGAGGGGCGGGCAGGGGCTGCCCGTCGTCGGCATGGCGGCGTGCTACGAGGAGATGAACCGCTCGATCTTCGGGCCGGTGTGCTTCAACTCCTCCGCACCCGACGACGGCAACATGATGGTGCTCAACAAGGTCGGCACCGAGGCGCAGAAGGAGCGCTGGCTGCAGCCCATCGTCGACGGCAAGGTGCGCTCCGCCTTCGCCATGACCGAGCCGCATCCGGGCGGCGGCTCCGACCCGTCCATGATGCTGACCAGGGCCGAGCGTAAGGGCGACCGCTGGGTGGTGCACGGGCGCAAGTGGTTCATCACTGGGGCCGAGGGGGCGCAGCATTTCATCCTGATCGCCCGCACCTCCGACGACAAGCGCAAGGGGCTGACCGCCTTCCTGTTCGACAAGGACCAGCCCGGCTGGGAGCTGGTGCGCCGCATCCCGATCATGGGCCCGGAGGAGCACGGCGGCCATTGCGAGCTGGCGTTCGACGGGCTGGAGATCCCGGACGAGAACGTGCTGATGAACGTCGGCGACGGGCTGAAGGTGACGCAGATCCGCCTGGGCACCGCGCGGCTGACCCACTGCATGCGCTGGACCGGGCTTGCCAAGCGCTGCCTGGAGATCGCGGGGGCCTACGTGAAGGAGCGCCAGAGCTTCGGCATCAAGCTGGCCGAGCACGAGGGCGTGCAGTGGATGCTGGGCGAGGCGGCCATGCAGATCGAGTTGGGCCGGCTGATGGTCATGAAGGCGGCCTGGACGCTCGACCAGGGCGGCTACGCCAAGAAGGAGCTGTCCATGGCCAAGGTGCTGATGGCCGACACGCTGTTCAAGGCGGCGGACACGGCGATCCAGCTCTGCGGGGCGCGCGGCTATTCCAAGGACACGGTGCTGGAGTGGATCTACCGCTACGCCCGTCAGGCCAAGCTGGTGGACGGTGCGTCGGAGGTCCACAAGATGGTGTTGAGCGGCTTTTACCTGAAGGAAGGCGACGAGTTCTGGAAGTGGGGCTGATCGTATGACGCTGATCAATGAGCAGAGCCGCCCACGGCTCGAGGCGTGGCTGGCTGGGCAGGCCGGAGCGCGTCGGGTCACCATCGGAGAGGTGACTCTCCTGAGCGGCGGCTCCATCCAGCAGAACCTGGCGATGACGCTCACCGTCGACGGGGGCCGCTTCGACGGCCGGCACGCGGTGGTTCTGCGGACGAGCCCGCCGACTGCCATCGCCGATACGCGGAGTAAGAGCCAGGAGTTCGCCATCCTCCGGGCCGCGTTCCAGGCCGGCGTGAAGGCGCCCGAACCGCTGTTCTCATGCGGCGACCGGGCGGTGCTGGGGTGCGATTTCTACGTCATGCGCCGTGCCGCCGGTGCGGGTGCCGGATTCCGCATGGTCAAGAACGAGGCGCCGCAGCGCGAACTGGCGCGTGAACTCGGGCGCCAGATCGCCCGGCTCCACACCGTACGGCCGGGGACGGTCGAAGGGCTCGACTCTCTCCCCCTACCGGAGCCGACGCCGGCGCTCGCCGCGGTGCGCGATTGCCGCACGTGGCTGCAAGGCGAGGACGAGCGCGATCCGGTGCTCGCCTGGGGCTTGCGCTGGCTCGAAAGGAACGCCCCGCCGACGGAAGAGCTGGTGCTGTGCCATCGCGACTACCGCACGGGCAACTACCTCGTCGAGGACGGCCGGCTGACCGCCATCCTGGATTGGGAGTTCGCGGGGTGGAGCGACCCTATGGAGGACCTCGGCTGGTTTTGCGCGCGGTCCTGGCGCTTCGGACGCTTCGACCGGGAGGCGGGCGGCATCGCCGACCGTGACGACCTCTACGCCGGCTACGAAGAGGTGAGCGGCAAGCCGGTCGACCGTGCGCGTGTGGACTACTGGGAAGCCGTGGCCGAGGTGCGCTGGGGGACCATCGTGTTGATGCAGGGGGGGCGGCATACGTCCGGTGTGGAGCCCTCGCTGGAGCTGGCGCTGACCGGCCGCATGCTGCCGGCCATCGAACTGGACCTCCTGCTGCATTTGGACGCCGTCGAGCGGAGGCGGGCATGACGATCAAGCAAGCCGATGCACGCGATCTCCTAGGAATCGCGCTGAAGACCTTCCGGGAGGTGGTGCTTCCGGCCGTGCCGGCGGAGCAGCGCGTTCCCGCACTGATGATCGTGAACGCCCTGTCCATCGCCGAGCGGGAACTGGCGGCCGGACAGGAGCCGGAGCGCCGTCTGATCCCCAAGCTCGCCAAGCTGTTGGGCGAGGCCGTGCCGGAGACGCTCGACGGCCCGGACCTGGCCAAGCGTTTCGCCGAGCTGTCGGGGCGCCTGTGCGCCGGGATCACCGCCGGTGCGTTCGACGACAACCCCGACCTGCGCGAGTACCTGTGGGAGGTGACGCGGGCCCGGCTCGCCGTCACCAATCCCAAATACGTGACGGACCCGCCGAAATGAGCACCTTCACGCCGTTGCCGGGCACCCGGGCGCGTCGCCGCATCATCCTGATGCGGCACGCGCACGTCGCCTACTTCGATACGGATGGCAAACCGCTCAACCCGAAGCTGGCGCCCCTGACCGAACGGGGGCGCCAGCAGGCGCGCGCGGTGGCACTCGCCCTGGAGTGCGTCCCGTTCGACCGTGTCGTCTGCTCCGGCCTGCCGCGCACCAAGGAGACGGCGGAGATCGTGGCCGCCGGGCGCGGCCTTGCCGTGGAGCATGACGCCGCCTTTCTCGAACTGCGGCCCGGCCGCTTCAACCTCATCCCACGGGAGGAGCGGGAGGCCCGCTATATCTACGGCCTGGAAGGACCGATCGCGCCCGGTGCCCGCTTTGCCGGTGGCGATGCCTTCGACGAGGTGCAGGCGCGCGTCGTCGCGGCGTTGGAGCGGCTGCTGGCCGAGCCGGGCTGGACGCACCTGCTGCTGGTCGCGCATGACTGCGTCAACCGGCTCCTGCTGTCCTGGGCCTGCGGAGCCGGGCTTGCCGCCATCGGCAACTTCGACCAGGACTATGGGTGTTTCAGCATCCTCGATGCCGACGTGGAGGACGGGCGCGTCGTGCGCCGCCTCATCAAGGCCGTCAACGTCACGCCCGACAACGTTTGCAAGGCCGGCTGCTATCAAACCAGCATGGAGGAGGTGTTCCAGCCGCTTCTCGCGCTGGACTGAGCTCGACTTTGGCCATTGCGGCTTATCCGAATGGCTCTGGGTCGCCTAAGTCTGGAAAGGGGGGCTGGAGCGCAGCAGGATGTGCGTGAAGCGCTTGGCCGCTCGCGTGGCGGCTATGGCACGAAAGCCTGCGTGATCGTGGATGGCGCCCGGCCAAGCCCACGAACTGCCGCTCGCCCCGGACCTCTTGGCGGTTCTGCCCGAGGTCCCCGGCTGGGTGGTGGGCGACCGCGGCTATGCTTCCGACGCCTTCCGCCAGCGGATCTGGGATCTCGGCGCGCGACCGGCGATCCCCCCACAAGAAGACGGATGCCCCGGTCGCCTGTCCGGTGTCGATCTACAACAACCGCAACATCGTCGAGCGCTTCTGGGCCAGGATCAAGGAGTGGCGCGCCATCGCCACCCGCTATGAGAAGACGGCAAGGTCCTCCATGGGCATCCTCTGCCTCGCCGCCGCCTTGGATGGGCTCAAGAGCTAACAGGCCCTAATGACTGGACGACGCCTTTGGCCAAGTTTGGTCTTTCGACACCGCCATGCCATCACGGGAGGCCCGAATGCGAATCAAAATCTCGAGATTCAGAGGTGAGATGTCGCCAAGGTGGCGGATCAGGTCGTGCAGGCCGGGCGTGTCGTCGGGGAGGCGATACAAATGCCGGCTGTCCTCATGATAAAGTCGGCAGACATGCCTGGTATCGGTATCGAAGTAAATCCGCTCTGCATCGATCACGATGGTTCGAAGCAGGCCGTGCTCGGCTAGGGCGTGCAGCGTATTGTAAACGGTCGCTCTGGCGACAACCATCCCGGCATCGCAGGCCTCTTGGTATAGTTCCTCGGGCGTGACCAAACGGTCGCCTTTGCCGAACAGAAGGTCGAACAACAGGATACGTGGCCGCGTGACCACTAAACCGGCGCTGCGGAGGTGGTCGGCGGCCAGCGTCCAACGTTGCATCCGCCGCATGGCTCTTTGATCCTCTTTGCCGGGCTCTGCTACTCCGGGCTCACATCTCCTATATTTCCAGTTCTTCAGGGGGTGGCGCCGGATCGTATCCGGTCCGGAGAAAGCTCCTCCCTGGCGCTGACCTCATTCAAGGCGAAGCGGCTTTAGCGGAAGCTGGCAGACCCGGGTTGCTTGCCTTGATCCATTGAAGCTAATTCCAGAGTAATCCAAATCAATGAGGATGCGTTCCGCGGCCTGCTATACCGGTTTCCCACGCGACCCATGGAGCCGACGCCAAGGACGAGGACGGCAGCTTCCGCCTCTCCTACATCTATCGCCATGTGTTCATGGGGTCACGACACGGAAGTGTTCATATTGTCCGGTTCGTGACACGGCGCCTAGTGTGAATTTGCGAATTAAATGAAATTTTTGCGAAATAGGCGAACATAATCGCCAGCGAAGCGCTTTACCTCCGCGTGGGTCCGATACGCCGGGACGGCCTTGGCTCTGAAACTTTTTGTCCGCTATTTGTTGCTTTCTCCGTACATGTTATCCGCAACGAGAGATTTGAGGCCCTCGGTTTTTCGCGGTCACTCACGGCAAAATTTTCGCAAAATCACACCCGCCTGCACTTCGATGCTGAACACAACAACCCGGAAGAGCAATGACCGGGGCCCCGTGCCGCGGATGGCCGTACCGGCGTCGCGCGGCGGGCCCGTCGCGACCACACCGCTTCAACCGCCAGCTAACCGGCTGATGAGACAGTCGTCCAGACGCTGTCCGCTCGCCACGAGATCGCGGACCCAGTGCGGCTGGCGCCCCCGGCCCGACCATTGCTCGCCATTCGGTCCGCGGTATTTCGGAGGCACTTTCGCCGGGCCGTGACCGTGCCGGCTCGTCTTCCTGCTGTCCTGGCCCTCGCTTTTCAGCGCGTCGTCCAAGGATAAACCCAGTTGGGCGAGCCGGTCCCGCGCCTCGGCCAGCACGGCGTCGCGTTCGGCCGCCACCTTGGTCAGGCGCAGATCCTCGATCGCGTCGCGCAGATCGGCCAATTGGGCGACGGTCAGGCCATTGAGCGCCGTGAGTAAGGCCGGCAGGTCGTCGAGGAAAAAAGCGACCGGTTGGGTTGCGTTATCCCTTGCGTTCATCGGCCCCCCGTTCGATGTGTAAGCGGAGGAGAAAAGCAGAGTCTAGCACTCGCGCGCCGCGGACGGCAATGGCGCCTATTGGCGGGCCGCTCTCACCGCATCCTTGAGCCTTTGCGCGTCATCGATCGCCTGTCCATCGAACGGCATCGCCGCAGACCGGTTGGGCCAAGCGCCACAACCTACGAACTAACGCTTCCGTCGTCGCAGGCGGTCGAGCAGCATGAGGGCGCGGAAGACGCCGCGCGTCAGCGCGCTCTTCTCGCGCGCCAGCAGCCAGATCTTGATCTGGCGCAGCCCGCCCTCAAGCGCGGTCCGTGCCGCGCGGTGCGGGATGAGGGCGAGGTGTTTCCAGGAGCGATAGATCTCCAGGCAGTCCATGTCCTGCCGCACGCCGAGGAAGCGCGCCTTATACGCCTCACGCCCGCCGCCCATGTGGAAGGTCCGGACGCCGCGGGCGATGCTGGCGCAAATCGTCACGTAGTAACAGAGCGTGCCGAGCTGGTAGTCGTTGTACGCCGGGTCGTGGGCGATCACCTCGGTCAGGCAGTGGGTGCCGTTTCGGCAGCAGATCATCCCGGCGGCGAGCCGCCCATCGATGGACAGGACGCTCACGAAGCCGCATTCGCGGGCGAGGCGGAGGATACGCTGCGTCTCCGCCTCGTCGATGCCGAAGCGCTTCTTCTTGGCGGCGATCCGCGCCTCGCTCAGCCTGATGATGCCGCGCACCATATCTTCGCCGATGGCGTCGCGCTCGATGATCGCGTGGGTGAGGGAGGGGAAGTCGCGGGCCGTTTTCCGGCGGGAGCGCTTGATCGTGTCCCGCGTCGCGCGGCCGAGCTTTGCCAGGTAGTCGTCCGGCTGCGCCGGCAGGTCGATGATCCAGTCTTCCTTGGCGTTGTGCTTCTGGTAGGGGTAGGGCAGCGCCTCGACGGCGGCCTGCACCGCCGGGAAGCGGATTGCTCTCGCGGACGCGAACGCCCTGAAGACGGTGTGGGCGAAGCGGCGGACCTCGGCGGCATCGAGCGCGATGAACTCGTTGAGCACGTGAATCGTGCCGTTCTCCAAGCGGAAGACCAGCAGCACGATGGGCTTGTCCTCCTGCCAGGCTACGTAAGTGCCGACGTTGTCGGTTGGCCGGGAGGTGCGGAAGAACGCCAGCGAGGAATGCACGTGGCCGTACAACCGCGTCAGCTCGGTCTCGGCGAACGGCGGAATCGCATCGACGTAGCACGACACGGTCACCGCATCGGCCGGAACCAGGTCGGTGGACTGAGACCAGAAAAGTGTGGTCTGCCCCATGCGGCCCTCCCCTGCCGTTGGGGCCCGGGTGGCAGCGGAACGATTCAGTCAGACCTCGCGCCAGACCCGGAGGGAAGGCATGGAAGGGCGCTGATTGGGGTGGCGCGGATTACGCGATGGCGGGCACATCCTGTAGGGCGACGATCCTCTGGACATCGATCGCCCGTCGCCACGCCGCCGGAATGTGCTGCTTGCGCCAGATTGCCGTCGGCGTCGATGGCCCGATACAGGTACTGCCACTGCCCGGCGACCTTGAGGTGCGTCTCGTAGATGTGGCCACCACGAACCGCCCACGTGGGAAAACATGGCACGGTAGCCTCCCCCACAGGCACAGCCCGGCACCACGCTCAAGCGGTTTGGCTTCGCCCTCTGTGTCAGCCGGGTTATGTCGCATCGATATGGAACCGGCAATTTCCACCATGGCTCCCCCGCCCTCGGTTATCTGTGCGCGCCAACTGGCATTTCGGAAGGGGTATGGCGAAATTTGAAAGCCGCATAATAATATCTGTGGATAGCGGATAACTTCCAGCCCGGCCGGCGTTTTCCGAATAATGCGCGGGTATATATCTGTGGATAACGGATAACTTCCAGTCCGGCCGCGCGTTGTCCGAATAATGCTCGGGTATATATATACTCAAATTATGGTTATTATTCTTGATAAATCTGATGGCTGCCCGCCATATTCAATGACATGGCGCTTGCCGCGCTGCCGAGGTGGCAGGATCATGCAGTTTTATGTAGACTCCGGATCTAAGGGTGCCTTGCTCTGTCGAAAGGCTCGCGGGCTGACGGGCATCATGGATAATCAGCTTCTGTGCTTTGCGCGGCTCGCCCACGCCGTAGCGCCGCGCTTTGCCGCATGAGGTTTCCCAGCCGGTCCATCGAACGGCATCGCGCTCTCCCCTGCCCGTTGCCCCTTCAACAGCGGGGGGCGGAAAATCTGATAAGCGGCATTGAGAAAATATCGAAAGCCGCTTTCAGCCTAGCCGTTTAATTTCAGCCCAAATTCTTGAAGGACACTGTTTACCTTCTCAACTTGGCGAGGGGTGGCCTTGTAACGCTCTCTCAAATCAGAACTGGAAAGTGCAGTCAACTCTCCAAGGGTCTGTACCCCGCCAGCAAAGAGACGGCGGGACAATGCGCTAAGCCCTTTTTCGTGCAACGGGTCGGATATATAAATATTTTTTGGAAATTCAGACATAAGAAGCTCCTTATAAAATTTGCATAAATTCCGCTTTCCTCCAAAAACTTAATTCAGGCAAGAGGAATATTCCAGCTCAAAATCTGATAATTGGCAGATGGAAAAAAACTTGCGCTGACTTTGCATTTGTGATTTTGCGAAAATTTTGCCGTGAGTGACCGCGAAAAACCGAGGGCCTCAAATCTCTCGTTGCGGATAACATGTACGGAGAAAGCAACAAATAGCGGACAAAAAGTTTCAGAGCCAAGGCCGTCCCGGCGTATCGGACCCACGCGGAGGTAAAGCGCTTCGCTGGCGATTATTTTTCGCCTATTTCGCAAAAATTTCATTTAATTCGTAAATTCACACCTAGAGCCCTTTCAAGGGTTACCGATTCAGGAGGAATTTACGGCGGCTGGGCTGCGTGATTCACCGTCCTTGACGGATGGAGGAACTGCATGGCCCGAGCCTACAGCCAGGATTTGCGGGATCGCGTGTTGAAGGCGGTGGCGGCTGGCCTGTCGGCCCGGCAAGCCGCGGCGCGCTATCAGGTTGGCATCGCGACGGCGATCGTGTGGGCGCGCCGGGCGCGCAGCACTGGCGAGACGGCGGCGCGGCGCCAAGGCCCGCCGCGCGGCTCGAAACTCGATGCTCATGCGGCGTTCCTGCTCGGCCTCGTCGCGGCGACACCCCACCTCACCTTGGCCGAGTTGCAGGTACTGCTGCGCGAGCAGCGCGGCGCATCGGCCAGCATCGGCACGCTGTGGCGCTTCTTCGCCGTGCGCGGCATCACGTATAAAAAAAAACCGCGCACGTGGCCGAGCAGGACCGCGCGGATGTCGCCGCGGCACGGGAGGCGTGGTTCGAGGCGCAGCCCGACCTTGATCCGACCAAGCTGGTGTTCCTCGATGAGACCGGCGCCTCGACCAAAATGGCCCGCCTGTACGGGCGCTGCGCCCGCGGCGAGCGGTTGCGCGCCTGCATCCCGCACGGGCACTGGAAGACCACCACCTTTGTCGCCGGTTTGCGCCTGAGCGGCTTTACGGCACCGATGGTGCTGGATGGGCCGATGACCGGGCGATGGTTCCTGGCCTACGTCGAGCAGATCCTGTGCCCGACGCTCCGACCGGGCGATGTCGTGATCATGGACAACCTGCCGGCCCACAAGAGCACCGCGGTGCGGGCGGCGATCACCGCCACCGGCGCACGCCTGCTGCTCTTGCCGCCCTATTCGCCGGACTTCAACCCCATCGAGAACGCCTTCGCCAAGCTCAAGGCGCTCCTGAGAAAGGCAGCGGCCCGAACCAAGGAAGCCCTCTGGCAAACCATCGGGCAACTCCTCGACGAGTTCCCTCCCGACGAATGCGCCAACTACTTCACCGCCGCTGGCTATGAGCCGGAGTAACTGAAAAATACTCTAGCTCTCGTCGCGTTCCCGCGCCGAGGCGGCCAGAATACCGACGCAAGGGATGCGCTCAAGCAACTCGGGACCGTGCGGCGCCGCGCCCATCTTGTCCGACACGTCCTGCCCCGCCCTGGCACAGCCCCAGTGGAAGCCCTTGCGCCAAGGAAACGAATTCGTCACGTCGTAGACTTGGCCCCGATAGGCAACGAGGATCGGGCGTCCCTCGACGCTGCCGTTATACTCGGCAAGTTCCGCGGAGGTGAACACCTCACCTGGTTTCCAGGCACCGGAGCGGTTCACTCGCGGCCCCGCCCGCCGCACGCGACCGCGCCAGTGTCAGAAATCGCCGTCCCGCACATATGGATGGCTCCACAAAATAACTTGCAGGAGAACCGACTTGAGCCAAGCCTGGTGCATCTTTTCCACGTCCGCCGCGCCGTGTCCCTTTTTGGCGAGAAACGGCTTCAGCGTGCTGGTGATCGGGTAGATCAGCGCCTGCATGTGGCTGAAGTTAATGTGCTCGACCGCAGCGATGTTGTCGGTCCGGTTCTTCTTGGTCCGATGGTGGCGCAGTCCGATCTCGTTCTGATAGTCCAACCACGCCTGATCATACTCGGCTGCGGCGGTGTCCAGGATCCATTGCCCGAATCGCTTTCGGACGGATGCGAGATAGGCATCATCCGGTTTTCCGTCCGAGACCCGGGTAAAGTAATGCAGAAGGTGCGCGTTGGCCGCGACGAAGCCGTACCAGACGTCGAGTACGTCCTCCACCTGACTCTCCAGCACCTCGCGCGACATTCGAAGAAATCGGGCATCCTCGTCGGTGAAGGTGACCGACTTCTTCAAAAGCTCGAATTCCTCCAGCGACACGGGCGATCGCACCACCTCAGGTGTGCCGTAAGTGTAGCCGGGAATTTCAGTCTTCGCCATGAGACCCTCATCACGGAAGATGGATGGGTTCCTTGCAGAAATCGGCGCCGGGGCCGAGCCTCGCGCCTGATACGTCACCGTGCCAGCGGCTTCAGGAACTTGGAAACATAAGGCGAATTCTCGCCGCTGGGCCGGAGGAAATGCCCGCTCGGGTAATTGCCGAGATATTCCTGGAACCACGCCTCGTGCTCGGTCTCCTCATGCAGGATGGCCAGCGCCAGATCGTAAGTCCGATGGTCCTTGCCATAGGTCATGTTGCAGATCGTGGTGTAACCGCGGACGGCGCACTGTTCCGCCTTCAGCAGCACGTCCAGCATAGCCCGGATATCCCGGGGATCATTCGGCAACTTCGCGGGCGGGCAGGCGGAAATGTTATGGAAGTCGGTCATCAATTCCGGCAACTTACCACCCAGCTCGTATATGCGCGGCACAAGTGCCTCAAAATGATTGCGATCCTCAATGCGCGCGTCTTCGACAATTTCCTTCAGGCTTTCACCTTCCGTTCCGATCAGGTTCACGCGCAGGATCGTGTAATAGTAATAGGTCGTGAGCTCCGCCGCTGCGTTCCGCACCAGCAAATCGAGCAGCTCCTCCACATTGATGCCGGCCTTCTCGACCATTTCGCGCGCAACTGACACAGCCATGGCTCCCTCCCAACAGGTATGCAGGTGATCGGCAGCCGCCACCACTTACTTCATTGGATTGCAGCTAGTGCTCAGATACATTCAGAAATTGTAGAGAACCCTTGGCATTTTGATCCGCCGTAAACCGTCATGAGGTGCCCTGCAGAGGAGTGATTTTGTGAATCTTCTGAATGCGTCTGAGCACTAGAGCATTTTCCGTCCTCCATTCTGGACGACGAAACCGGTTAAACCGGAAGCGCAGCATTAGCCGCCAAGCACATTAGAGTCTTTCTAATGATACTCGTATAGATGGTAGGTTCAACTGCAATGAGGGAGATGGCCTAGGCCCAAAGATGTGGCATGACTACACAGGGGCACGTGGGGCAGGATTTTCTTCACCTCCCGCACCCAGAAGCGTCCTCTATCCCACCGCTCCGCTCAAGGCCGCTTGGTGCGGAAGCTGACGCACCCGCTCAAGCATCATAATAGAGGAAGAACTCGTGGGTGCGGACGCAGGCGGATCTCATCGACTTCGTGCGACCGCTTGTAGTCGAGATAGGTTTTGACCACGTCCTCGGTGAACACGTCGCCCTTGAGCAGGAAGCGGTAGTCCGCCTCGAGGGCAGCGAGCGCCTCCTCCAGCGAACCCGGCGCCGTCGGCACCTTGCCGAGCTCGTCCGGCGGCAGATCATAGAGGTTCTTGTCCATCGGTTCGCCCGGCGCCGTGCGGTTCTCGACGCCGTCGAGCCCGGCC